>JAEEGH010000609.1_pt1 | contig 123629 bp, 96 predicted proteins | sample 9134181 | NCBI WGS metagenome assembly JAEEGH01 (sample SAMN16246544, study PRJNA631951) | gut metagenome | biome: gut microbiome; feature: rumen; material: DP-attached | host: Bos | place: Iran: Karaj | collected 2018-10
TTTTTTTCTCATTTTTTTAATGGTTTTATATCTTCTGGTTAAAATCGGCCGTAAAGTTACAACTTTTTTTTAAATACGTTGCATTATTTCCAAAAATATGTGTAATCTGACACTTTTTCGAGCGGAAGTACCTTCGACTGAAAGTCAAATCCCCCACGTCTCACGACGTAGGGGAATGTTGCAACTCGAAAAGCAAAGCAGCACCAAATTGTTAAACCATTAATACAGCATATTCCACCCTTTGGCGACGGAATAGCGGAGGGTGTCCCGATCGTCGGCAGACAGACCGCACTCCACACTTGCCATGGCAAGGACGAGTTCACACCAGACAATCTTGGTCTCAGACTTCATCGGGGGTAGGGGAACGTCGGCACCCATCTGGGTGATCCTGCATACCGTTTTGATATACGCCTCCACCTGATTCTCCGTCTCGGGTGCCCATCGACAGATGATCTGCCGGATGGTGATGCACCCATACTTGGAGTAGTAAGTCCTCAACAGTTTCAGGGCTGCACGAAATCCATACTGCATGGATGAGAACTGACAGAAGTGAGTCTCGCCTCCGAGGTTGGTCTCCCCCAACCATATCTGTGACTTACTCTTGATGATATTCAGCGGGTTATTATTCCGCAATCCTCTTGCTTGTTTCATATATTAGACCCTCTCTGACTCCCCCTGTTGAGGGGGAGAACCGCTATGGAGGGCTGACGGTTAGATGATACATTACGTTTTCAAAGTCCTCCCTAAACAGGGAGGATTAGGAGGGTCTCACGACAGTGAGAAACACTCCTTCTCCCCTTTCCTTCGCCTGGAAGATGAGTTTCTTGAGCGTGAAGATCATGTTGCGAGAGGCAACCATCTTTCCGTCACCACGATAAGCACCGGGAATCAGACCCACCTCGATTTCCTCGACGGAATTGCCGACTTGGAAGAACACCTGCTTACTCGTCATCTTGGGGACACCTACCACCAAGGGCAGACAGAGGTCGAAGGTTTCGGAGTGTCTGATGACTACAGGATAACGTCCCGGGGGCATGGCGGACTTGAACTGCCGTACATAATCAGGGTCTTTCCCCATTTTCTTGATAGGCGGCTCCAAAGTGTCACATATAAACTCCTTATCCTCACGACCCAGGTACTCGTCGAATGTTCTGTTGATGATACTCAGTCGACCGACTGTGCACTCTTCTGTTTTTATAAATCTTTCTAATATTAGTTCCATGATGATTTTAGTTTTTAAATTTTAATTTTTGGTAACTGTTTCCGTTTCCGTTTCCACTTCCAGTAATTAACTGAATATAAGACCTTTGCTTCCAGGTATTAATCATTTTTTTTGTCCCCTTTGCGTCCATACCCTGTTGCCGTCTTACATTGATGGCATCTTGTAGGGTGAACTCATCTGGAAGCAGCTCCAAGAGATTGCGAGGACCTGACTTCGGCTTGTCTTCTATATAGTCCGCATGCTCGATAGCCTCCCCAAAGAACTGCATCTTACACCACATATCATATTGCAGTGACCAGCGCACGAAGTCCTCGATGGACTTATCCCATTTGCAGTCGTTGGCGACAAAGAGCAGACACCCTTTCAGCCATGCGATGACATTGGCACGGAAGGAGAGGTTTTCGTAAACCCTTGATTGAGAGAGTCTTGCGAACTCCGCATTCTCTTCCACCATCTTCTGGGCGAGTTTGAAAGCCTGTGGACAGTTCACCTCCCCGACAGCCTTCGTCAGCTTCTCGATATAAGGTCGAAGCTCCTCCTCAAAGGCAGCGTCGTAGGTACCATAGACAGGCATCTCCGCACCAATCTCACGTTCGGGTATCGTACAGAAGTTGATACGACTGATCGGTCCGTCCGTGAGGACGTTACGGAAGTAACGCTGACCTTTGTTGATGGTCGTCGCCGCATTCCAGTTGAAGCGGATACATACCTTCTCCGTCACCGAGCCGGTACCCACACGGGTCTGTCCGTAGCGGTTGCCCGGGTCGAAGGCAAGACACATGATCTGGAACTGCTGACCGCCCTTGCCGGAGCCACGCAGTGCGTCAAACTGGTCTATCTCGTTCATCTTGGTATAGAGGAAATGACCGTCAGCCTCTGCCATACGCATCACGAAGGCAGGGTTCGTCATGTCCGGGTCCACCTCTTGGATGATAAGACCTTCAGGACGCTGACGCTTGTCCTTGTTGGCACCTTTCGAATTGACCTCCTGTTTCCATTGCTTCTCACGTTGCAAGTTCTCCTCGTCACGCTTACGGATGTCCGCCATGATGTAATTAATCGGTTGCGAGATACAATCCTTACCAGCACCCGTTCCAGCCATCAGCACATTCATGAGGGTTGCCTCATGCAACACATTATCTATATAGCGGAAGCGTACCTTGTAGAGATGGGCTGCAAGAGAAGGGAAGACTGCATGCGCCACCGCAGGCTTGTAGACATCAGGAGTGCGGGAGATCAGAAGCTGGATCAACTTAGGTAGTTTCTTCGGCATCTCTGGAGGTGTCTCAACAACATCTGGTTCTTCTACATCGGTTTCCTCTTCTACCTTGTTTCTGCTTCTTGCAAATACCTTTCTTTGAAAATGACTCATCTTCTGGGAAGGATCGTGATATTTGGTATAGAAGTCATTCACCAAGTCCTGAATATTCTTATCCTGCCAGTTGTCAGGCATTACCTCGCTCAACACACCCAAGAACTCTTCTTTTGTAAGCAGTTGAGTAGCGCCAACACTTAAAACACACTTGACTGATTCGTGTCTTGCACCTTCTTCTATGAAAGCCTTTGGTTTCAACTCGCATTCCTTCATACACTCATTAAAGATGTATCTGGTACGGTCATTAGCAGGAGAGGCTTGCAAGATTCCTTCTGGCAGATTTCTTCCCTCATCCCTCTTACATCTAACATCTAACATCCCCTTTCTATACCGCTCCCCGAATTGTTTCTCAAACTCGTCGTCCTGATAGTCAAAGATGGCGTCGTTGATATAGAGGATTTCCTCCTGTTGTGGAGAGAAGGAAGCTCGGCTGGCATCCTTGCAGGCCTCGTCAGGCTCCACACCTAACAGGGTGGCTAGATGGTGCTGGTTGGCACTGAGGTCACCGACGGCTATATCTGCCTTGAAGACTACTCGCAACCCTTTGCCCGACGGAGTGATGTGCACCAGCATCACCTGGTTCTTGGCACCGTCCTCGAATAAGTTAGGTGGCATGTGCATGAACAACTTGGCGGGATTTTCGATATGATCGATGTCGAGCATCACCAGTCCGTTCAGGTGGGCGGCTTCCTGCTTGCGCCAACAAGCCTTCGAGCCATTCTTCGACTCCGATTCCTCAAAGGTTGCCTGATAGATGAAGATAGGCAGTGACCGCTTCTTGGCATCAGCCTCCTTGTCGTTACCCTCCGCTTTGAGTTTGCGGAACTCGGCAATCTTGTTTTTCACACGGTCAGAGCTGACCACTTTGTAAAAGTCCTCCTTCGTACAGAGCTTGGTAGGAAGAGGTAAGTTATATTGCAAACTAAACATCTGTCACCTCCTTCCTTTTAGCGTTTGAAATTGATGACACCACCTTCCTCTTCCAAGCCTTGGCGGTACAGATGACCCGTCATCTCCCCACTCTCAATCTCCAGCATATTGGCTGCCTTGCACATCCCCATGTTCTTGGGAACACTGACCCACATCCTGTAACGCTGGCGACTCTCTTTCAGATGTCCGCAGGCAGTCTGATAGAGCATCTTGTCTGGCTCACTGGTTCCAGTTGCCTTCTTCACATGGTTATAGGCTCTGAAAGCAAGACCTTCCGGGGTCATGCGGATAGAACCGTCTACACACTTGCCCTTCATGAGGGCGTTCACGATCTCTTCGTCGATTAAAATGTACTTTTTTACATTTTCCATTGTTTTTGAGTTTTGTGAGGAAGAAGTGCTGAAATCGGTACCTTTTCACTCATGAGACTTCCGTCACTCACTTCACTCGGGTTCTGTGTCACTATTGACGGTGCAAAGGTAAGGGTAATAAAAAAGAAAAACCCGCCACGGGATGGGTACGCGTGACGGGTACGGGACATTGTAAGTGAGTGGTATTCAGCCTATGATCTTTTTTAGATAATCTTGGAATTCTAATGACTTCTTTTGCTCAAAGGCTCTGTTGTAATATTTTCTTAGCGTCTCAGGTTTGATATTCCATAATCTCCCAAAAACCTGCCACACATCATTAATCTCCAGTTTCTCACTGACAACTCTTGCCAATAAGGCTTGCTCTGTACCACTAAGGTCAATAGGCTGCAACTCTTCTGTAAGAAGCCTGTTATAGATAAAGTTACCCAAAACATCTTTTGCCTCATCGGTCTTTAATAGCTCTGGTATCTCTACTTCCTTTACTTCCTCTGCGTCCACATATTCACCATCTTTGAACTGGTTGAGGGTACCAAAGTTCTCAATATACTGATAACTTCCTACAGGTCCGTGAAAGTTAATATTAAAAGTTGGCTTTCCATCACGATCCATAAGAATCCTCCTTTCTTGAAAAATGATTATCCGTTACTTTTGCTACAGGTGCAAAGAAATTAAGATTGTATGTGTTTATTATGTGTATTTGCGTATTGATTACAATACTATTACCTAACGATTGCATTTTAAGTCTCTCACGAATGAGAGACATTACAAAATTTTCTTCTTTTTGATTCATAGTTTTGCTATAGGTTTTAAAATTACAGTTGTTAATAAGTCGTTAGTAATTTGTGAAAAATACCAATGACTAAATGATCTCGAAATATAAAATATTTCTCATGAGGTGTTAAAGAATTTTTCCATTGCGTTTGACTTTATAAATTATTAAAAAGAAGGGGCGCAAAGGAATGGTAAGTTAACAACATATTCCCAAGGGGTCCGCTTCCCTAACGTCATGTTGAAACAACACCTATACCCGCGCCCCTAGGGGTGCGAGCAGGTAGTTTCGTAGACGTAATTCTTTTTTAGTTGCGGACTATTGGGAATACGAATACTACGGGCTCAGCCCAATATGTTTGCAAAGGTACAAAATTAGTTACAATTTGCAAACACTTTTACAACTTTTAATGAAAAGGAAAGCACGTAAAGTGGTGACGGTGACGGTTACAGTTTAGTGAAATCGTACTGAAAAGGTTGACTATAACTTTTACTATATATATAATATATATATTATATATATAGTAATATAAATATACATGTTTTATTCGCATTTTGGGATTCTCATTTTTGGAAAACTGTAACCGTCACCGTCACCGTTTTTATTGTGCACGTTTTCGTACACGTTTGGGGCAGGAACTCTTGACATCGCATGTTAAATGTTGTACCTTTGTATTGTCAACGGAAGGAAGTCGGTTACCGACTGAAGGACGCTCAGTTACCGACTGAAGGGTGCTCAGTTACCGACTGATTCCAGCGACAGTGCGCACAACCAATTAACCCAATTAACCCAATTAACAAACCCTTAAACACAAACATTATGGCAGTAAACAATCCGCAATTCCAGATCAATGTTCGTAAGAACCTGAACCTCCATTCCAGCAGTTTCGGCAACTACTATCCCAAGGCTGTCGAGAAGGAAACCATCTCGCTCCGTGGTCTCTGCAAGCACATGGCTGAGCACCAGAGCATCTACGGTCGTGACATCATCGAGGGTGTACTCAAAAAGATGGCGAGCTGCGTCATCGAGTTGCTCTCACAGGGTAACCCTGTCAAGCTGGACGGACTGGGCATCTTCTCACCCACCGTGCAGTCGACAAAAAACGGTATCTCTGAGGAAGACCTGAAGGCAGGCAAGTGGAATCCCGCCAGCTACGTGAAGGCAGTACATATCCGTTTCCGTCCCGAGGGTGTCAGTGAGGACAACATCACCTCCCGCATTTTCAGGAAACAGTGTGCCCTGACGACCTACGGTGTCGAGGAGAAGGTCGACCTGACCCCAGAGGTGACGGAGGTGAGTCAGAAGAAGTTCATCAAGCGTGTCACTCCGCTAGCCGACTGGCTCAAAGAACAAGATGCAGAACACTAAACCCTTTTTGACTATGAAGAACAAACAGACTTGGAAGATGGTGATTCAGCTCCTTGTGAGCATTCTCACCGCTATCGCCACCACACTGGGTGTGACCTCGTGTATGGCGTGATGCAAGAAAAATGATGAGGGAAGCCCCTGCCGTGCTTGATGCATGGCGGGGCTTTTTGGTTTCAGGTTTCAAGTTTCATGTTTCAAGGGGCTTTTTTATATTCTTTTTTGCCATTTTCTTTCTTACATTTGTTTTTTTCATAGAAATTTATTAATTTTGCAGTCGATTATACTAAAACAACGAATATCGATATTTTGAAATTTAACAATGGAACAAGTCTTTAGTTACATTATCAGTCTTGGTGCCAGTGTAATGATGCCGATATTGTTTACCATTATCGGACTGTGCATCGGAATGAAATTCGGCAAGTCGCTCAAATCGGGACTCTATGTGGGTGTCGGTTTTGTGGGACTGGGTATTGTGACCGCCCTGCTGACGACGAATTTCGGCTCACCGCTGAGTGAGATCTCCAAACTCTATGATTTGCAACTGGGTGTCTTCGACATGGGATGGCCCGCGGCAGCCGCTGTCGCCTATAACACAGCGGTGGGAGCCTTGATCATCCCCATCTGTCTGGGTGTGAACTTCCTGTTGCTCATCACCGGTTGTACCCGCACGGTGAATATCGACCTTTGGAACTACTGGCATTTCGCTTTCATCGGTGCCGTCGCTTATTTCGTGATGGACCAGAGTCTTGCCTGGGGTTATTTCTCCGCTATCGTATGTTATATCATCACGCTGGTGATGGCAGACCTGACCGCTGATAAGTTCCAGGGCTATTATGAGGACATGGACGGTATCTCCATCCCACAGCCCTTCTGTCAGAGCTTTACCGCCTTTGCCATCGCTATCAACTGGTTGCTGGACCGCATCCCCGGTTTCTCGAAACTCGATATCGATGCGGAGGGACTGAAGAAGAAATTCGGTGTGCTCGGTGAGCCTATCGTACTGGGTGTCATCGTCGGCGCGTTGATCGGTGCCGTGGCACAGTTGGATATCAAGAAAGTCCTCTTCCTGGGTGTGACGATGGGTGCCGTGATGGAGTTGATTCCCCGTATCACGAAACTCTTCATCGACGGACTGAAACCCATTGCCGAGAAGACCCAGGAGGTGGTACAGAAGAAGTGGGCTGGTAAGAAAGTGTATATCGGTATGTCACCGGCACTGGTCATCGGACATCCCACAACCCTCGTCGCATCCCTGATCTTGATACCCCTTGCGTTGCTGATGGCGGTGGCACTGCCTGGTAATGAGTTCCTGCCCCTCGCATCGCTTGCCGGTATGTTCTATGTGTTCGTGATGGTACTGCCCTACACGAAGGGTAACGTGGTGAAGACCCTGATCATCGGTATCATCACGGTGGGTATCGGACTCTGGTTTGTCACGGACATGGCTCCAGCCTTCACACAGGCAGCCCAGACCGTTTATGCCCAGACACAGGATCCTGCCGCCAAGATCCCAGAGGGTTTCCAGGCTGGTGCCCTCGACTTCGCATCCTCCCTCTTCGGTTGGGTCATCTACAAGTGTGTCAACAATCTCCAGTGGGTGGGTGCCGGTATCTTGACCATCATCACCATTGCGATGGTCATCTGGAACCGCCAGCGTATCATGAAAGAAGAAAAGAATAATAAATAACAGAAATATGAAAAAGACAGTTTTGACATTAATGCTTATGGGAATGATGACGGCTGTGTATGGCCAACAGAAAGTGAGTTTCCAGACAGCCTGTCATCCAGAGGACGTGAAGCACTACGATACGAAGACCTTGCGTGAGCGCTTCGTCATGGAGAAGGTGATGGTAGCTGACGAGATTAACCTGACGTATTCGCACTACGACCGTTTTATCTTCGGTGGTGCGATGCCTGTTACCAAGACTCTCAAGTTGGAGAACTTCCTGGAACTGGGACTGGATGTCGACCCCGGTATCAAGGAGAAGTATTTCCTCTATAACCGTGAGCTGGGCGTGGTGAACTGCGGTCAGGGTGACGGTGTGGTGATCGTTGACGGTAAGGAGTATGCCTTGGCTCCGAAGGAGGCTCTCTATATCGGTCGTGGACATATCGGTAAGGACAAGGATGTGAACAAGGAGGTGCTGTTCCGCTCGAAGGATGCCGCCAAACCTGCCAAGTTCTATCTGAACTCTGCCACCGCTCATCAGCACTATAAGACACAGTGGGTGACCCTCGACGGTCGTAAGGGCTCGCTGAAGGCTGCCGTGTGGGGACCTGTAGGCTCCCTGGAGGAGTGTAACAACCGTACGGTGTATAAGTTGATTGTCAACGATGTCCTGGAGGAAGGTCCCTGCCAGCTGCAACTTGGTCTGACACAGCTCAACCCGGGTGCCGCGTGGAACACGATGCCACCTCATACCCATGGTCGTCGTATCGAGGCATATTACTATTTCAACCTGCCCCAAGAGCAGACCATTGCCCATATCATGGGTGAGCCCCAGGAGAGCCGTGTGGTATGGTTGCATAACGAGCAGGCTATCATGTCGCCGGAGTGGAGCATGCATGCTGCCGCCGGTACCTATTACTATACCTTTATCTGGGGTATGGCAGGTGAAAACCTCTACTATAACGACAAGGATAATATCCCCGTTATCGACATCAAATAGTCGTCATCTCGAAATATAGAAAACAATAAATATTATGACTCCTATTCAAACAACTAAAATGTCCAACTTCCGTTGGGTCATCTGTGCGTTGCTCTTCCTGGCAACGACAATTAACTACATGGACCGCCAGGTCTTATCATTAACTTGGAAGGACTTCATTGCCCCAGAGTTCCACTGGACCGATGGTGACTACGGAACGATAACAGGTCTGTTCTCACTGTTCTATGCTATCGCCAACCTCTTCGCAGGAAAGTTCATTGACTGGATGGGCACTAAGAAAGGTTACCTGATCGCCATCTTCGTATGGTCATTGGGTGCTGTGCTGCATGCTGGTTGCGGCTGGGTGGCTATGACCGTCGAGGGCTATGACTCCATCGAGGCACTGCGTGCCGTACAGGCAGGCTCTGACGCTGCTGTCGCCATCGCCACCATCTCCGTATGGCTGTTCCTCTCCTGTCGTCTGATCCTTGCCGTTGGTGAGGCTGGTAACTTCCCCGCTGCCATCAAGGCTACCGCGGAGTATTTCCCCAAGAAAGACCGTGCGTTCTCCACCTCTATCTTCAATAGTGGTGCCTCCGTTGGTGCACTTGCCGCTCCCGCAACGATTCCCCTGTTGGCTCGTGCCTGGGGTTGGGAAATGGCGTTTATCATCATCGGTGCCCTCGGTTTCATCTGGATGGGTCTGTGGATGTGGCTCTATGAGAAACCTGCACAGAACAAACGTGTCAACCAGGCAGAGCTTAACTACATCGAGCAGGATAATGATATCGCTGAGGCTCAGAACCGTGATGCCGTGAAGGAGGAGAAGACGATACCGTTCCTGAAGTGTTTCACCTACAAGCAGACATGGTCGTTCCTCGTCGGTAAGTTCATGACGGATGGTGTATGGTGGTTCTTCCTGTTCTGGGCTCCTGCTTACTTCTCAGACCAGTATGGTTACACCTCAGACTCTGCGATGGGTATCGCACTGATCTTCACCCTCTATGCCATTGTGACGATTCTCTCCATCGGTGGTGGTTATCTGCCTACCTATTTCGTCGACAAGAAGGGAATGAACCCCTATCTGGGTCGTATGCGTGCCATGTTTATCTTCGCATGCTTCCCTGTATTGGGTCTTTTCGCACAGCCTATGGGAGCCTATAGCGCATGGTGGCCCGCTATCCTGATCGGTCTGCTGGGCGCTGGTCATCAGGCATGGTCTGCAAACCTGTTCTCTACCATTGGTGACATGTTCCCCAAGTCAACGATTGGTACCATCGTCGGTTTAGGAACGATGGCTGGTGGTCTGGGTTCTATGAGCATCAACCTCGGTAGCGGTAAGTTCTTCGACTGGGCTGCCGATCAGGGTGGTGCTTTCACCTTCTTCGGTTTCGAGGGTAAGCCTGCCGCCTATATGGTGGTGTTCTGCATCTGCGCTGTCGCCTACCTGATCGGTTGGTGTATCATGAAGGCGCTTGTTCCAAAGTACAAGCCCATTGTCGTAGATGAGTAATCGAAGATGAAGCGTATATTATTCTTTATACTCATGACTGCATCTTGTGTTCCGGTTTTATGGGCACAGGATGCAGTCAGTGCTATTCGTAAGCATTATGCGGAGGCACAGGAGATGGTCGCTCAGTATGCGGCATATGAGAAAGAGGGGGAGTGGTCGATGCCCTGTCCGATGTACTATGAGGTGAATGTCAAACAGAACTTACCTGGTACGGGATATCATAAGGAACGGATACGGCTGTATTTCTACGAGGACGAATGTGATGAGGAGAACACTGACGGTACGTTGCTGTCACGCAGTCTGCATTTCGTGACGTGGAAATATAACTATGCCGCTCGTGAGTTCTACGAGGAGTATCTTTACGATAAGCAGGGAAATATCGAGTTCGCCTATATTCGTAATGCGGACATGGATCACTTCAAAGGTGGTGAGCTGCGTTGCTACTTCCAGAACGGGAAGTTATTCAAGGTGCTTGTCAGTATCCGCAATCAGGATACGGAGAAGTACGAGCAGAAATACGCAGGTGCCACGGTACCTAAGGAGTATGCGTCAGTGTATCAGGGCTGCCAATATGAGGTAGACCGGTTTAAACGCCTGTTCAAAGAGATTGACGGGGAGACTTTCCACTAATCTTTTACCTCTCACTAGTCCAGGAACCCTTGGTGCTTGAGCGCTTCCAATAGTCCTGATGACATTGTCTCGTTGTCTTTCTTCGTATAGCGGATGTCCGTGAATATCTGGGCGAGTGTCTCCTTCTGGTTAATTTCACAGAAGCGACGGTTCTCGTCCAGTTGTTCTTTATATATATAATAGGTGTCGATGTCCTTAGCGGTATAGTCATGGTAGGTCTCCTCATGGACAAAACTCTCCAGCGGCAGACGGTCGGAGAGGGGAGGCTCCTCGGCAGGCCATCCTACCGTCAGTGTTGCCATAGGCATCACGAGTTTCGGTAGTTCCAGAATATCGATAATCTGTTGGGGCATATAGACAGTGGTACCCAGATAGCAGTAACCCAGTCCTTCCTCATCCATGAGGTTACAGAGCGTCTGCGTATAGAGCAAGGCGTCCGTTGCCGCATTGATGAAACTGAGGAAGTTGTCGTAGCCCGGCTCTGCTTTCCGACAGCGTGCCCATGTGGAGGTGCGGTTGAAGTCTGCACAGATGGTGAGTACCACAGGAGCTTGTGTCACCATGGGTTGGTTGAAATGGGCAGGTGCCAGTTTTTGTTTCATCTCTTCCGAGCGGGTCACCACCACACTATACAGTTGCAGGTTACCCATGGTCTGTGTACGACTGGCGTCTGTCATGAGACGGTTGAGGAGCTCTTGGCTCACTTCTTTGTTGCTGTATTGGCGAATTGTTCGCCGGATTGTCAGATTTTTCATACTGCAAAGATACATAATCTTTCCCAAAAAGGAAAACTTTCGAGCGGTTTTCTCTGAAAAAGTTGTCCGAAAAGAAAATTAATCGTACCTTTGGCATTAAAAATGCCGAAAGTACTCACACTCGACAAAAAAAAGAATAAAATTCTTTGTTTTGTGCTCGTTTAATCGTATCTTTGCCGTCAAAACAATAAATATATGGAAGGAAATAACAAAAAGGAATCATTACAGGACCAACGCCCGGAGGTGGTGGAGGTTCGTCCCCAGGTTTTAGAGTGTGACGTGGTACGTTTCCAGAATAACAAGGAGAAATGGGTGGCTTTCGTCGGACTGCTGGATGGTTACCCCTATGAGATCTTCACGGGGTTGCAGGATGACGAGGAGGGTATTGTGCTCCCTAAGACCGTCACCAGAGGCAAGATCATCAAACAAGTCAACCCTGACGGCTCGAAACGCTACGACTTCCAGTTTGAGAACAAACGCGGCTACAAGACAACGGTGGAAGGTCTTTCCGAGAAGTTCAACCCGGAGTATTGGAACTATGCCAAGCTCATCTCTGGTGTGCTTCGCTACCGGATGCCCTTGGAGCATGTCATCCGTCTGGTCGCCTCTCTGTCGTTGAAGGACGAGAGTATTAACACCTGGAAGGTTGGCGTAGAACGTGCCTTGAAGAAATATCTCCCGGGCAATGTTGACGACCTGGAGGAAACACAAGACTGAGCGACATGCGGATAGAGTCGGGATATATCTTCTTAAAGGATCTCCGTTTCCACGCCTTCCATGGTGTCATGCCCCAGGAACGTAAGGTGGGTGGCGACTTCCTCGTCTCACTCCGTATGGGCTATGACATCTCCAAGGCGATGCGGACGGATGAGGTCAGTGATACCCTCAACTATGCGGAGGTCTATGCCTTGGTCAGAAAAGAGATGGAACAGCCTTCCGCTCTGTTGGAACGGGTTGCTGGAAGGATAGCAGAGGCTCTCTTCGCTTCTGATCCGAAGATCCTGAGTATTGATCTCTGGCTGACAAAGGTCAATCCCCCGATGGGAGCAGATTGTCAGGGGGCTGGCGTGGAATTACATTTAATAAATGATAAAACTAAAGGATAAGTAAGGGTTTTTACGTGGAAAATGCGTAATTTTGCACCTTATTATATATAGATATATGAAGAAAAGGATTTTTTCTCTCTTTTGGATGACACTCTTCCTCGCAGTGATGGCTATCGCTGCGAACAAGAAATTCACACTGGTCATCGATGCTGGTCATGGCGGTCATGATGCTGGTGCGCTGGGTGCCTTCTCCAAGGAAAAGAATATCAACCTGAACGTAGCATTGGCTTTTGGTCGTTATGTAGAGGACAACTGTCCCGACGTGAAAGTGATTTATACCCGTAAGAAGGATGTGTTTATCCCACTTCATACTCGTGCGGACATTGCCAACAGGAACAAAGCAGACCTGTTTGTCTCTATTCACACCAATGCCGTACCAAAAGGGAAAAAGGTCATGGGACTGGAGACCTATACGTTGGGAATGCACCGTGCAGGGACCAATCTGGAAGTGGCAAAGCGTGAGAACTCGGTCATCTTGATAGAGAAGGACTATAAACAACGCTACGAGGGTTTCGACCCCAATTCAAGTGAGAGCTATATCATGTTCGAGTTCATGCAGGATAAGAACATGGCACAGAGTGTGGAACTGGCGAAATATGTACAGAAGCACGCTTGCGCATCTGCCAATCGTCAGAACAAGGGTGTCAAGCAGGCAGGATTCCTGGTGCTCCGCGAGACCTCGATGCCCAGTTGTCTGATAGAGCTGGGTTTTATCACTACCCCTGAGGAGGAGCGGTTCCTGAATAGCGGGGACGGCATCGACCGTTTGGGCTATGGTATCTATAAGGCTTTCCTCGACTATAAGCGTAAGTATGACGGAAGGATCACCGTACCCTATCAAGCAGAGCAGACACAACCGGTGAATATCCCTTCTGTGGTACCACCCAGTGAGGAGAAAGAGGAACTCGCTAAGACAACTCCTGCGGTGACACAGAAAGAGCCTGCTAAGACGACCGTCCCTGCGACACCGCAGAAAGAGACCGCTGTCACTGCTGAGCCTGTGGAAGTGACGAAAGAGAATACCAACGTGCAGGATGCTTCCCTCATCTTCAAAGTACAGATCCTCGCCAGTGCCTCTCCCAAGAAGATCTCCAAGAAACAGTTGAATGGGCAACCGGCGGCGAAATACTACGAGGAAGGTGGTTTCTACAAATATACCGTTGGTGAGTCAACAGACTATGACGAGATTGTACAAGTGCGTGAGAGTCTGGTGAAGAACTTCCCGGAGGCTTTTGTCATCGCCTTCAAGGGAGGACAGAAGGTGGACATCCGTGCTGCCATCCGTGAATACAGAGCAAAGAAAAAATAAAAAGATATAGATATGAAGTTCTTTACGAAAGAAGTACAGATAGCTTGTGTAGCCATCCTGGCACTCGTCGTGCTGTATTTTGGCTTGAATTTCCTGAAGGGATTGAGCGTCTTCTCCAATTCCAACTCCTATTATGTCGCCTTTAATGACGTCAGTGGACTGTCCGCTTCGTCACCTGTCTATGCCAATGGCTTTAAGGTGGGTGTGGTAAAGGGTATTAATTATGACTATCAGCAACCTGAGCGTATTGTCGCTGTCGTAGAGCTGAATAAGGAGATGCGTTTGCCTGTCGGCTCTCATGCGGAGATATCCAGCGACCTGTTGGGTAATATCAAGATCAACCTGATACTGGCACAGCATCCCAAGGGCTTCGTGGCAGTAGGTGACACTATTCCTGGTAATGTGGAGCTGGGGATGATGGCGAAGGTCGCTGCCATGGTTCCTGCCATTGAGGCGATGATGCCTAAACTGGACTCCATCCTGACAAGTCTGAATGTCCTGCTTGCGGATCCTGCACTCCAGCAGACACTGCATAACGTGGAAGGTATGACTGCTAACCTGAACAAGACGAGTGCTGATTTAAGGTTGTTGTCTGCCCGCCTGGGACATGACGTTCCGTCAATGATGGTCAAGGCGGATAGTGTGTTGGGTAATACCCAGCGTCTGACAGCTAATCTGAGTACGATAGACGTGGAGGCGATGACTGCTAAGGTGAACCAAACTCTTGCCAATGTGGAGGAGATGACCCGTAAACTCAACAGCAATGAGGGGACGCTGGGCTTGCTGATGCGTGACGCTACTCTCTATAAGAATCTGACTACTACGGTGGCAGATGCGGACTCTCTGGTAAGAGACCTCAAGGCTCATCCGAAACGCTATGTTCACTTCTCAGTTTTCGGCAAAAAAGACAAATAATTATCTTTCTAATTTTTATTTTGTCTAAATAGTTATGAGGAGTGTGGAGTTTTTTCAACAAAGTATGGAACTCCCTGATATTAATCGCTTTCGGAGCTGAAACAAATAAAGAATCGCACACTGGATACCCTGTGTGCGGTTTTTGTTAAATCGCTGATAGACAGGGTTTTGCAATTTTACAAGATGAAGAATTGATAAATTCATCATAAGGAATTCTAACTCCCCATAATTGAGCAAGTTACGTGATGTTGTCAAAAAATCGTGTAAACTGGTCGATTTGCATATATCAAAAAAAAGTACGAACTTTGCAATCGAAAACGAAAACTATATTCTTTAACAAGGTTGGTTTTATTAATTAAATAAGTATAACGCCGCATGGAAAAAACTCCAAAGGCGCTTTGGGGCGACTGCCTTCATCTGATCAGGGAGAACGTCACGGAGCAGCAATATAAAACATGGTTTGCGTCCATCGTATTCGAGAAGTACGATGAGGAGAAGCAGACTCTTCTCATACAGGTGCCCAGTCGCTACGTGTATGAGTATTTGGAGCAATACTATGTGACTTTATTAAGTAAGGTGTTATGCCGTTGCTTCGGCAAGAACGTCCAGCTCAACTATCGTATTGTGGTGGACAAGGCTCATAAGCTGACTGTAGAGGAAGAGGGCAGTGAGCCTGTCAATATCGAGCATCCTCAGGAGACGATTCGTGGCAACAAAGCTCCTACGACACTGGATGCCGCTGTCCCACAGGACCTGAATCCCCAGTTGGATATCCATAAGACTTTCCAGACCTTCATCGAGGGTGATAGCAATAAGTTGCCCCGTACGGTAGGACTCACCATTGCGGAGCATCCGGGAAAGTCAACTTTCAACCCATTCTTCGTGTTCGGTCCTTCTGGTTGTGGTAAGACGCATCTTATCAACGCCATTGGTGTGAGGTGTAAGGAGATGTATCCGCAGAAGCGTGTGTTGTATGTCTCAGCACGTCTCTTCCAGGTACAGTTCGCTGATGCTACCCGCCAGAATACTGTCAATGACTTCATCCATTTCTATCAGACCATTGATGTCCTGATAGTAGATGATATTCAGGAATGGGCGACAGCACCAAGGACGCTGGACACCTTCTTCCATATCTTCAACCATCTGTTCCGTAATGGTAAACAGATCATCCTTGCCAGCGACCGTCCTCCTGTGGATCTGCAAGGTATGAAGGATCGTCTGTTGACACGCTTTGCCTGTGGACTGATCGCTGAGTTGGAGAAGCCTAACGTACAGTTGTGTGTGGATATCCTCCATGCCAAGTGCAGGCGTGACGGTCTGAAGATTCCAGAGGATGTCATCCAGTTTATCGCGGAGACTGCCAATGGTTCTGTCCGTGACCTGGAGGGCGTCGTCAACTCACTGATGGCATACTCTATTGTTTATAACAGCAGTGTCGATATGCGTCTGGCTGAGCGTGTCATCAAGCGTGCCGTGAAAGTGGACAACAAACCGCTGACAGTGGATGATATCCTGGAGCGTGTCTGTGACCATTATAATGTATCCCAGCAGAATGTCTTCAGCAAGTCCCGCAAGCGTGACTATGTCATCGTCCGTCAGGTTTCGATGTATCTCGCTCAGAAGTACACGAAGATGCCGGCCTCCCGTATCGGACAACTGATAGGTGGTCGTGATCACTCGACAGTGATCCACAGCTGTTCCACCATCGAGCAGCGACTGAAAGTCGACAAGTCGTTCTCCTCCGAGTTAAGTAGTATTGAGAATTCTTTTAAGATAATGAAAAAGTGAATAATGAAATAAAAGGACAGCGTGAGGCTGTCCTTTTATTTTTCATTTCAGGATGATACCCCCGTTAGGTTGTATCACTACTTTAGCCTGTCCTTTCTTATCCACTGTCAGCGTCTTGAGTTCCGCATATCCCTCCGCATTGTCCGTGTAGTAGCTGATGGTCTGTCCTGTCAGCATCGGCAACTGAAGGGTCAGTTTCTTTGCTTCTTTCTCCGCATTCAGACCAGCGATATACCATTGGTTGTCATGACGACGGGCGAGAACAACAAATTTGCCAGGGTATCCGTCAATATAGCGTGTCTCATCCCATATGGTGGGTAGCGACTTCATCAGATCCAGCTCTACCTGAGGCAGTTCCTGCAGGTTGTTAGGTTGTATTGCCATACACTGGACAGAAGTCTGGACGGTAATCGCACAGGCAATCTCAAACATGTCCGTCGTCTTACGACTGTGACGACTCTTGTTGTCCTTGCTCATAAAACGGTTCATGATAGTACCTCCCCAGTCCATTGAGCCAACGGTATTACGACAGAATGGATGTAATGTGAGGTCGAAGGGCTCACGGATAGCGGCATTCGGGTCGAAGAACACATTCTCAGAGGCGAGAACAGCCTCGCTTGCCACATAGTTGGGATACATCTTCTCCCATCCGCGAGGCAGCGTACAACCATGGAAGATACACTGCAGCCCGTAGTGGTTGGCATCGCTGAGGATATCCTCATAAAGTTGCATCGTCTGTTGCTTGTCACCTCCGAAGAAGTCAACCTTGATACCCTTTACGCCAATGCTCTTCATCCATGCCATCTCACGATGACGGTTGATGCTAGTGTTCATTCCATTGAAAGGACCTTGTGGCGCATCATTCTCATACCCATTGGAGTTATACCACAGCAGCAGACTCACTCCCTTCGACTGGGCGTATCTTGATAGTTCTGCAACTTTCTCTCGTCCGATGTTCGTATCCCACCAGGCATCCACGAGGCAATACTCATAGCCCATCTTTGCTGCCAAGTCGATGAAGGTCACCTGGTCATCGTAGTTACAACTCTGATCCTGCCAGATGAGCCAGCTCCACGTATAGCGACCTGGCTTGTAATCCTGTGAGGGTGCATAGAGCGGGGATAGGGGGTCGAAGGGAATGGTCGTCTCGACAACAGGTCCCAGGTCTTTACCAATGGTGATGGTGCGCCAAGGAGTACTGCCTGGCAGGGGGATACCTGCTGAGGTCGTACCGATTCCATTGTTCTCACCCTTCATGGGATACTCGATGGTATAGCCGTCCTCTTTGTCATAATCACTCAGATGAGAGCCCACGAAAGCAGAGGTGACACCCGTCTCACTGATGAGAACCCAGCCTTTGTCACCTGCATGGAAGAGGGCAGGGAACACATAGCCATGACCATAGAACGACTTCTGAGCCATGGGTGCGTCATTCGAGTAGACCTCTTCATAGCTAGGCTTCGTACGAGCAAAGCCAATCATAGGGTGACTTTGTGGGGAGATGAAAGTCGTTGTACCCTCTGGCAGACGGAAGGAGGTCTTCTCCTCTTTGACGACCGCACTTCTGGTCTCATTGTCTTCCTGTCGCTGGATGGTGTACTGGAAGGCAATGTCATTGTTCTTGACGAGGAAGGTTATTATCATCTGATGCTTCTGGGTGTTAGCCACTGTGATGTCAAGACGGTTAGCCTTGAAGTCGACATGTGAGGTCTTGGAGCGTGAGAGATCGTACGATTGCTCTATCACTCCTTCTTTCGATCCCACGAAAAAAAGGTCTTTTGTGAAGTCGCCGACGTTAGTCTCGATTCCGAGTCGTGACTTTTGCAGCATCTCGACACCGTCATATTGAACAGTATATGTCGCTTTACCATTCTCTACTTTCACCTCTACGACCATCTTGCCGTCTGGTGAGCTTACTTTCCTGCTTTCCGCCATCATCATCAGTGGACAGCATGCTAATAGTAATAATAGTCTTGTTCTCATCATTTTAACCTATTGATTTTGTAAAGAGGGCGCGCCTCTTGAGACACACCCTCTTTCTATTTCTACATAAGACGTTGCTTACAGCAAGTTATCCTTCTCGATATCCTTGAAGTACTTGTAGGTAGCAACCTTCAGTTCGTCAGTGGCAGGCTCGTCGGCGACGATGATGCCATGCTGGTGCATCTGGAGTGCGGAGATGGTCCACTCATGGGTGACGGCACCCTCGATGGCAGCCTTCAGGGCACGAGCCTTATGGTGTCCGTTGACGAGAATCATCACCTCCTTGGCGTCCATCACCGTACCTACACCAACGGTGAGGGCAAGCTTGGGCACCTTGTTCACGTCATTGTCGAAGAAACGAGAATTGGCGATGATGGTGTCTGTGGTCAGTGTCTTCACACGGGTGCGGCTGGTCAGACTTGAATACGGCTCGTTGAAGGCGATATGTCCGTCAGGACCGATACCTCCGATGAAGAGGTCGATGCCACCAGCCTCCTTGATCATCTCCTCATAATGTGCACACTCAGCAGCGAGGTCCTTGGCATTACCGTTGAGGATATGGATGTTCTCCTTAGGGCAGTCGATGTGGTCGAACAGGTTGCGAGCCATGAAAGAGTGGTAACTCTCAGGGTGGTCCTCAGGCAGATTGACATACTCGTCCATATTGAACGTCAGCACGTTCTTGAAGGACACACGACCCTCCTTGTTAGCCTTTACCAAACAAGCATACATGCCCTCAGGTGAAGAACCGGTAGGAAGACCCAATACAAATGGTTTCTCCTTGGTGGGCTGGAAAGCGTTGATACGCTCAATAACGTGTTCTGCAGCCCATTGCGACATTTTCTGATAGTCAGCTTCAATAATTACTCTCATAAGATTATAAATTAAGTTGTGTCTGTTTGTGGCGACAAAGATAATAAAAATCTGATAAAATAAGTATGTAATATGTAATTTTTTTGTACCTTTGCCACATATTTATATAAAGGTATGAAAGAATTCGTAATATCTGAGGTCAAAGCCGAGACGGCTGTGCTGGTGGGACTGATTACCCAGGAGCAGGACGAGGCGAAGACCAAGGAATATCTCGATGAGTTGGAGTTTCTTGCCGATACCGCTGGTGCTGTGACAGTCAAGCGTTTCACGCAGAAGGTACAGGGTCCTAGTCAGGTGACCTATGTGGGTAAGGGAAAGCTCGAAGAGATCAAACAATATATCAAAGAATGCGAAGATGCTTACGAAGAGTGGCTTGATGCTGGCTCGCCCCTTCCTTTGGAGGGGCAGGGGGAAACTCCTCAACCGGTAGGTATGGTCATCTTCGATGACGAGCTAAGTGCTAAGCAGATCCGTAATATCGAGGCTGAGTTGAAAGTCAAGATTCTCGACCGAACCTCGTTGATCCTCGATATCTTTGCCATGCGTGCCCAGACAGCCGAGGCAAAGACACAAGTCGAGTTGGCACAGTATCGTTATATGCTCCCCCGTCTGCAACGACTGTGGACCCACTTGGAGCGTCAGGGCGGTGGTTCTGGCTCTGGTGGCGGAAAAGGCTCGGTAGGTCTTCGCGGACCTGGTGAGACCCAGTTGGAGATGGACCGTCGTATCATCCTCCATCGTATCACCTTACTGAAAGAACGCCTTTTGGAGATTGACAAGCAGAAGACGACGCAGCGTAAGAACCGTGGTCGCTTGATCCGTGTCGCCCTCGTGGGATATACCAATGTGGGTAAGTCGACGATGATGAACCTGCTTGCCAAAAGTGATGTCTTTGCGGAGAACAAGCTCTTCGCCACCCTTGACACTACCGTACGTAAGATGGTCATCGACAACTTGCCCTTCCTCCTTGCCGATACTGTTGGATTTATCCGCAAGCTGCCCTCTGACCTGGTGGAGTCGTTTAAGTCGACCCTTGATGAAGTGAGGGAGGCAGACCTGCTGGTGCATGTGGTAGATATCTCACATCCTGATTTCGAGGAACAGATCAAGGTGGTGGAGAAGACCCTTGCTGACCTCGGCTGTGCCGACAAGCCCTCGATGCTGGTATTCAATAAGATAGATGCCTATAAGTGGACCCCACAGGACGAGGATGACCTCACGGCACCAACCAAGGAGAATATCTCCCTTGACGAGTTGAAGAAGACATGGATGGCGAAGATGAGAGGAGAGAAAAGTGAGGAGAGAGGAGAGTGGAGCGACTGTCTCTTTATCTCAGCTAAGAAGAAAGAGAATATCGACGAGTTGCGCGAAGTACTTTATAACAGGGTACGTGAGCTCCACGTACAGAAATATCCGTATAACGATTTTCTGTATACAGTAGAAGAATAACTTACACAACACATATATACTTATGAGAGATTACAGACAACTGACACAAGAGGAAATTGATGTGCTCGAGCGTAACAGCTGCTGGGCAGAGGACTGGGACCGAGTAATGGTGGCGGATACGTTTAAGCCCTATGGGTTCCATCGTGTAGTATTCTATGGCGATATCCGTTTGGGCTCCTTCGACAAACAGGTGGAGGTGACCAAAGGTTTCACCAAGCATGCGGGTATCAATGATGCTACCCTGCGTAACGTGACAGTGGGAAACGACTGTCTGATAGAGAAAATCGGTAACTTCATCAATAACTATACTATTGGTGATGACTGCTATATCTCCAATATCTGTACACTGGAGACGACGGAGGGTGCCACCTACGGAGAGGGACATGTGGTGTCTGTACTGAACGAGATGGGTGATGGTAATGTCATCCTGTTCCATGACCTTAACTCGCAACTTGCCGCCTTGATGGTGAAGCATTTCAAGGACAAGTCGTTGCGTGACAATATCACACGGCTGGTGAATGAGGAGATCCGTTTCACGTTGCCAGAGCGCGGCACCATCGGAAACGGGGTGAAGATCATCAATACCAAGGAGATTACCAATACCGTCATCAAGGACGACTGTGAGGTGAATGGGGCAGCTCGACTGAGCGACTGTACCATCATGTCGTCGAAGGATGCCTCTGTATATATCGGAACGGGTGTTATCTGTGAGAACTCTATTATCTCGAATGGTTGTTCTATCACAAACTCTGTGAAGATGCAGGACTGTTTCGTAGGGGAGGCTTGTCAGATCACCAATGGCTTCACGGCAGAGGCGAGTGTGTTCTTCGCCAACTCGTTCATGGCGAATGGTGAGGCTTGTGCTGCCTTCTGCGGACCGTTCTCCGCCTCCCACCACAAGTCAAGTCTGCTGATAGGTGGCGAGTACTCGTTCTATAATGCTGGTTCGAACACCAACTTCTCGAATCATGCCTATAAGATGGGACCGATGCACTATGGTGTGCTGGAGCGTGGCTCTAAGACCGCAAGTGGCGCCTATGTGCTGATGCCTGCGAAGATCGGTGCTTTCTCTGTCTGCTTCGGCAAACTGATGAACCATCCCGATATGCGCTGTCTGCCCTTTGCCTATCTGATGGCATATGGGGAGACGATGTATATCGTCCCTGGTCGTAACATCACAACGGTAGGACTCTATCGTGACATCAAGAAATGGCCTAAACGTGACCGTCGTGCTCCTTCCAGCAGGAAGAGTATCATCAACTTCGACTGGCTCTCTCCCTTCACAGTGGGAGAGATCGTGCAGGGTAAGAAAATCCTGGAGGCTTTGCGTCTGGCTGGTGGTGATAACGTGTCATCTTATAATTACCATGAGTATATCATCAATGCGTCATCCTTGCGGAAAGGTATCAAATACTATGACATCGCCCTGCGTATCTATATGGGTGCTGTCTTGAAGCGTGCCGTCAAGGGTGGGTTCTTGGGTAAGCCTGCCTCTACCATTGGAGAGGGCGACTGGAACGACTTGTCTGGATTGTTACTGCCTGCCTCAGAGGAGCAGCGACTGATAGACGACATCAAGAGTGGCAATATCGAGAGTATCAAGGATATCCTGAACCGCTTCAGGGAGATTGACAGCCACTATCGGGAGTACCAGTGGACATGGACCTATCGGATGATTCTTGACTACTATGGTCTGGAGGAATTGACAGAACCTGCCATGCAGCGGATCCGTGAGGATTACGTCCGTGCCCGTCGTGCCTGGATTGCCGAGATCCGCAAGGATGCGGAAAAGGAGTTCGCTATGGGTGACGTGGAGCAGGATGTATTCGACGACTTCATCTCGAAGCTCGATCATGAAATAGACTATGAGGAATAGTTGAGATATAAAAAATGAAAGATTGAAATAATGATGAAACTGAAACTCATTCTAACAAGTTGTCTTATTGTGCTCGGGATGAATGCACAGGCAAGGGACTATCAGTATCAGACCGTCAATGGTGATCTGACTAAGACACGTATCTATACCTTGGACAATGGTCTGAAGGTATATCTGAGTGTTAACAAGGAGAAACCGCGCATCCAGACGTATATTGCCGTGCGTACTGGTTCAAAGAACGACCCAGCGGAGACGACGGGTCTTGCCCATTACCTGGAACATCTGATGTTCAAAGGTACCAAACAGTTTGGTACGAATAATCCTGTTGCTGAGGCTCCGTTGTTAGATGAGATTACCCAGCGCTATGAGGTATATCGCAAACTGACGGATCCTGAGCAGCGTAGGCAGGCGTATCATGAGATAGACAGTGTAAGCCAGCTCGCCGCCCAGTATTTCATTCCCAACGAGTATGACAAGCTGATGGCGGCGATCGGTGCCCAGGGTACGAATGCCTTCACGAGTAATGATGTGACATGTTATACAGAGGACATCCCCTCCAACGAGATAGAGAACTGGGCGAAGATACAGGCGGACCGCTTCCAGAACATGGTGATCCGTGGTTTCCATACAGAGCTGGAGGCTGTCTATGAGGAGTATAACATCTACTTGAGTGACGATGGTGACAAGGTATGGAAGGCAATGGGGGAGAAACTGACTCCCACGCATCCCTATGGTACCCAGACTACGATAGGTACGCAGGAACATCTGAAGAACCCCTCTATCGTCAATATTAAGAACTACTTCAATAAGTGGTATGTCCCTAATAATGTAGCCATCTGCATGGCAGGTGACTTCGACCCTGACAAGACGGTTGCTGTGATCGATCAGTATTTCGGCAACTGGAAACCAGCTTCTGATGTCAGCCAACCTGTCTTTCCAGAGCAAAAACCTTTGACGGCTCCTGTCGATACGACTGTTATCGGACAACAGGCAGAGGAGGTATGGGTAGGATGGCTAGGTAAGAAAGCCTCTGATTTGCAGTGTGACACTTTAGGGGTGATAGAGGAGATGCTGTCCAACGGCAAGGCGGGAATTTTCGACCTGGGACTGAATCAGTCGATGAAAGTACAGGTGGCACAGGCAGGTATGATGCCGATGCAGGATTACTCCTTGTTTTTCCTCGTGGGAATGCCGAAGCCGGGACAGTCTCTGGAGGAGGTGAGAAACCTCATGATCGAGGAAATTGACAAGATGAAGAAAGGAAACTTCTCTGATGACCTGATACCCTCTGTTATCAATAATAGGAAGCTGACGTGGCAGAAAGGACTTGACAATAACCTTTGGAGGGTCCGCCTGCAAATGGGAGCTTTCATTAATGGTATCTCCTGGGAACAGGAAGTGGGAGAACTCGACAGAGTCTCTAAGATGACCAAACAGCAGATAACGGACTTTGCCAACCGCTTCTTCACGGATGGCTATGTTACGATCTTCAAGGCACAGGGTGTCGACTCTACACAGAAGAAGATCGACAAACCCGCTATCACACCGATCCCTGCCAACCGTGATATGGTCAGTCAGTTCGTGAAGGATATCCAGAACTCGAAGGTGGAACCTATCCAACCAGTCTTTGTGGATTTCAAGAAGGATATCACTCTGACGGAGACGAAGAAGAAACTCCCTGTCATCTATAAGCAGAATAAGGATAATGATCTCTTCACCTTAGTGTTTCGCTATGAGTTCGGTCATCAGGATGACAACCGCTACAGTGTTGCCACGGATTATCTCGACTATGTGGGTACGGACCAGTTGAGTGCCGCTGATATCAAACAGCAGTTCTATCAACTTGCTTGTAACTATTCCATCCATTCTAATGCGGATTGTGTGAATGTCACACTGAGCGGTCTCTCGGAGAATATGCAGCCAGCCCTTCAGTTGTTGGAGAAGGTGTTACACCATGCCAAGGCAGACAAGACATCCTATGACCAGTTTATAGACCTGACACTGAAGGCTCGTGATGACAGGAAAAAAGACCAGCGTACCTGCTTCGACTATCTGTATCACTATGGAGTCTATGGGTCTCATAATATCCGTCGTGACGACATGACAGAGAAACAGTTACGTGAGACTGACCCGCAGCAGTTGCTCGACCTGTTGAAGAACCTCAGCACTTTGGAGCACCGCGTACTCTATTATGGTCCTCTCTCCGAAAAGGCACTCTCTGACATGATTACCAAGGAGCACCAGACTCCCAAGGCACTGTTGCCTGTTCCTAAGGGCAAACCTTTCACAGCCGAACAGACTCCGAAGGATGAGATATGGATTGCTCCCTATGACGCGAAGAATATCTATATGCGTATGTTCCATAATGAAGGACGTGCCTTCCGTCTGGACGAGGCAGCCACGATTACCATATTCAACGAGTATTATGGTGGTGGCATGAACGGTATCGTGTTCCAGGAGATGCGTGAGGCTCGCGGTCTCGCCTATAATGCCTCTGCCCGTTATTTCCGTCCTGAGAGGAAAGGACAGAGTGAGTTCTTCTTTACCCATATCATTACCCAGAATGACAAGATGATGGACTGCGTCAACCATTTCCATTGTATCTTGGATACCATTCCACAGAGTGAGGCAGCTTTCCAGATTGCCAAGGAGGCTGTCATCAAACAGATGGCAAGTCAGCGTACGACGAAGTTTAATACTATCAGTCGTTACCTCACGATGCAGAAACTGGGTTATGACTATGATATTAATGAGAAGATATTCCGTGACCTGAAGGACGTGACGTTACAGGATATTGTCCGTTTCGAACAGCAACAGATAGCACGCAAGCCCTATCGTTACCTCTTGTTGGGTGACGAGAAGGAACTGGATATGAAGTCGCTGGAGAAGATCGCTCCCGTGAAGCGGCTTACCTTAGAGGAAGTTTTTGGATATTAATAACTAAATAAATACGATTATGGCACAACCAGTAGCATTCAAGTATGCCCCGATGTTTCAGGTGGGCAAAGACGACACGGAGTACAGACTCCTCTCAAAAGAGGGAGTGACAACCGCTGAGTTTGAGGGAAAGGAAATCGTGAAAGTCTCTAAGGAGGCTCTCACCTTATTGGCACAACAGGCTTTCCATGATGTGGAGTTCATGTTGCGCCGTGAGCATAACCTGCAGGTGGCTCAGATCCTCAAAGACCCTGAGGCTTCAGAGAATGATAAGTATGTCGCCCTGCAGTTCCTGCGTAATGCGGAGGTCGCCGCCAAGGGTATCCTGCCCTTCTGTCAGGATACGGGTACCGCTATCATTCATGGTGAGAAGGGTCAGCAGATATGGACCGGTTTTGAGGATGAGGAGGCACTGAGTCTTGGTGTGTTCAATACCTTTACCCAAGATAACCTGCGCTACTCACAGAACGCACCGCTGAACATGTATGACGAGGTGAACACCCGTTGCAACCTCCCTGCCCAGATTGACATCGAGGCAACAGAGGGTGCAGAGTACAAGTTTGTGATGGTGGCAAAAGGTGGCGGCTCTGCCAACAAGACCTATTTCTATCCGATGACGAAGGCAACTATCCAGAACGAGGGCACACTCATTCCGTTCCTCGTAGAGAAGATGAAGTCATTGGGTACGGCAGCATGTCCTCCGTATCACATCGCTTTCGTTATTGGCGGTACCTCTGCGGAGAAGAACCTGCTGACGGTGAAGCTCGCCTCTATCAAATACTATGACAACCTGCCGACGACAGGTGATGAGACAGGTCGTGCCTTCCGTGATATCGACTTGGAGGAGAAACTGATTGCTGAGGCTCATAAGATTGGACTGGGCGCTCAGTTCGGTGGTAAGTACCTGGCTCACGATATCCGTGTCATCCGCTTGCCTCGTCATGGTGCTTCTTGTCCTATCGGTATGGGTGTGTCCTGCTCTGCAGACAGAAATATCAAGGCAAAGATCAACCGTGAGGGTATCTGGCTCGAGAAGATGGACGCTAACCCCACAGAGTTGATTCCTGAGGAGCTGCGTCGTCCGGGTGAGGGTGGTAAAGGTATCGAGATCGATCTCAACGAGGGTATCGATGCTGTTCGCAAGGAACTGTCAAAGTATCCTGTCTCTACCCGTGTCAACCTGAAAGGTACCATCATTGTGGCTCGTGACATCGCTCATGCTAAACTGAAGGCCCGTCTGGATGCTGGTGAGGGTATGCCGGAGTACTTTAAGAAATATCCTGTACTCTATGCTGGACCTGCCAAGACACCAGAGGGTTATCCTTGCGGATCGATGGGACCAACCACGGCTAACCGTATGGATCCCTACGTAGACGAGTTCCAGTCTGTAGGTGCTTCTCTCGTGATGATTGCCAAGGGTAACCGTAGCGATGTGGTGACAGAGGCTTGTAAGAAACATGGTGGTTTCTACCTCGGTACTATCGGTGGTGTCGCTGCAGTACTCTCTCAGAGTTCTATCAAGAGTATTGAGTGTGTAGAGTATCCTGAGCTGGGTATGGAGGCTGTGTGGAAGATTGACGTAGAGGACTTCCCCGCCTTCATTCTTGTTGACGACAAGGGTAATGACTTCTTCAAGCAGTTGAAGCCCTGGTGCCCGAATGTCAAATAAATACAAGATGAAAATTAGACTTATCGGAATATTATTATGGTTCTTCTTCCCTCTGTGCATGATGGCACAGGGGGATGAGTTCCAGATTATAAAAGGCGATTGTCTGCCTTCAGCTTCTGACGGGGGGGGCTCTCATCGTGCCTCCCGACGGCTCCCTGCCTACCAGAAAGACTGGGATCCGTCAAAGACGTATCACCAACTGGTTATCCTGCTCTCTTTCTCTGATGCGGACTTCACAAGGGATAACCTGACGGAGTATTATGGGAAGATCCTCAACGAGCCCGGCTATAATGAGGGAGAAGGACCAGGTTGTATGGCAGACTATTTCCGTACCCAGTCAAATGGCTTCTTCAATCTCCAGTTTGATATCTATGGTCCATACAAGGTGTCTACCAAGGCATGTCCTATAGAGAATCCCACAGATAAGACAAGATATTATGGGGCTGACGCTTTGAGAGAAGCGACCTCTCTTTTCTTGGAGGAACATCCGGAAATCGATTTCTCTCAGTATGACTGGGATGGTGACGACAGAATCGAACAAGTCGTCTATATCTATGCTGGTCCTTCTGGTAACGTAAAAACGTCGAATGGTCATATTTGGCCTAACACCTCGTCTTTCGCAACCCTTACGACACCTGATGGGAAAAAGATCTCCAACTATTCGGCAAGTGCTGAATATTGGGGAATAAAGCAAGATCTAACCGTCGTCTATTGTGGCATCGGTACCATCTGCCATGAATACTCCCATAGCTTAGGACTCCCGGATATCTATCCTGTAGGTGCTGCCAGTCTTAATCTTCCTTATACTTCCGTTGACGAATGGGACTTGATGGATGGCGGTAACTTCGTGGGGTGGGGGTGGTGCCCGCCCAGTTACTCTCCATTGGAGAAGATGCTGTTGGGATGGCTGACTCCCATCGTGCTGACGGAGGCGACGACGATCACTGATTTGAAACCTGTCTCAGAAGGGGGCACCTCCTATCAGATTCAGCATTCCGATAATGAGTATTTACTGCTGGAGAACCGCCAATGGACAGGATGGGACACTGGTATACCTGGTAAGGGACTGGTGATTTATCATGTGAATTATGATGAGAGTGCATGGTGTAATAACAAAGTGAACTCTTTCAATTCCGAAGACGATTTCCGATATAAGCTATTCCATGCCGATAATAAGGATTTTGCGACATGGGAGACAGAGCTGGGGACAAAATCCAAGTATGTTAATCCGGACAGGATGAATAAGCTTCACTTGAGTACATCGTCCTATCCTTATGGGGACAACAAGGAACTGACCAATACGTCTACACCTGCTGCCCTGATGAAAACAAAGAATCCGGCTGGTGAGAATCTGTTGTCGAAGCCTATCACTAATATCCAGATGACGAACGGGGGATTGGTATCCTTTGATTTCATGGGAGGTACGACAGGGATTGAAGAATTGAAGAAAGGAAGGATGGAAGAAAGGAAGATGGAGGGTGCCTGGTATGACCTCAGTGGTCAACGGCCTGTTTTCAACTCTCCACAGAAAAAAGGTGTGTATATCTTCCGTGAGAAAGATGGAACGACTTATAAAGTAATGATTAATGCGAAATAAAAAAAGTATACTTCTTTTATTGCTATTGGTTGTTACTATGACAATCCCGGCAGTGGGACAGGAACGGTTGCATTGCTCTCAAGACCGTCACCCGAAACATGTGACGATGCGAAGTAGTCGTTCCAGTGAGCATACGATGTCTCGTCGTATGGAGTATTTAGGCGAGAAGCATCAACTGCTGTTCCTGGTAGATTTCAGCGATTTGTATTTCCAGGATTCTGATCCTGCGGCCTTATGGAAGAAGGTTTTCAACCAAAAGAACTTTCAGGAGCCTCCTTTCCATGGTTCTGTCCGTGACTATTTCTATGAACAGAGTTTCGAACAGTTTGAATTGGTGTTCGATGTGTATTATGTGCACATGGACAAGAATCATGCGGAGTACCGTAGTGGAGATATCGATTTTTATGATGATACCCGTTCCGGGTTACTCCTGACAGAGATCCTGGATATCAAGAAAGAGGAGATCCCCGACTGGTCCATCTATGACTGGGACGATGATGGATATATCAACCAAGTCGTAATCCTGTTTGCGGGAAAGGGACAGAATGACGGAGGTGACGAGACGACTATCTGGTCACATCAGTGGTGGCTCAGTAGCCAGTCAGAAGCTCCTTATTACAGAGAGTGGGGACATCCGTATCCTGTGTCCAGCGGAGGCAAGGAGTTCAAGGTAGACAAATATGGTATCTTCCCGGAATTGACTAGAGAGGGCACCTATGGCACCTTCGGCTCGTTTTGCCATGAGTATAGTCATTGTCTGGGTCTGCCAGATTTTTATTATGGAACAAATATCGATATCGTTGGGAGGTGGGATATCATGGATCTTGGAAACTATAACGAAGGAGGGTTTTGCCCCCCGTGTTATAGTGCCCATGAGCGGATGCATCTGGGATGGCTTGACCCTATAGAGCTAACAGAGACGACGACGATCACGGATATGGAGTCGATCAGTCATGGTAAGAAAGAGGCGTATCTGATCCGTAACGACGGGTACTCCAACGAATATTACATCGTGGAGAATCGTCAGAAGACAGGATGGGACAGTTCGTTGCCTGGCAGCGGTATTGTCATCTTCCATATTGACTATGATGAGGATATATGGAAGTATGGTTCTCCCAACACTAAAGATCGGACGATGTATTCGATTATTCCTGCCAATAACCTAACGAGTGTGTTGTATTCCTCTGGATGGGCTTATCCCTATCAGAATAACAATATGTTGACGAACGAAAGTACTCCTGCCGCCACGTTGATCCATGAGAATACTGATGGCACGCTATTCATGAATAAGTCGTTGACCGATATGAAGGTGACTAATGGACTTGCTTCGTTCCAGTTTAAGAATAACGAGACAGGCATCTGGGAGCAGAAAGTGCTCAGACAGCCGAAGATTCTCTATGACTACGGTCCTATATATATAATAAGGAACGCGCAAGGAGAAATCAAAAAGGTGATGAAACACTAAGTTTCATCACCTTTTTCATCTTTCATTTAATTCCTAAATACCAGTCCGTCCCCGAACTCATCAATGATAATCGGCTTTGAACGGTCTACCTCGTCGGCAAGAATCTTACGCGACAGGTCGTTGAGCACCAGGTGTTGGATGGCTCGCTTCACAGGACGGGCACCGAAGTCGGGGTCGTAACCCTCTTGGGCAAGGAACTTGACGGCAGTATCCGTAATCTGCAACTGGATGCCTTGTTGCTCCAGCATGTCTGTCACCTTCTTCATCTGTAAGCGTACCACATCGGCTATCTGCTCCTGTGTCAGTTGCTGGAAGGTGATGATCTCGTCAATACGGTTCAGGAACTCCGGTCTCATCGTCATCTTCAGTTGCTCACGGGTGGCATTGGATGTCATGATGATGATGGTGTTCTTGAAATTCGCGGTCCGTCCCTTGTTGTCCGTCAGTCGTCCGTCATCCAGTACTTGCAACAGGATGTTGAAGACATCAGGATGTGCTTTCTCTATCTCATCGAAGAGGACGACGGAGTAGGGCTTTCGGCGTACAGCCTCGGTCAGCTGACCTCCCTCGTCATAGCCTACGTATCCCGGAGGTGCACCAATCAACCGGCTGACGGTATGTTTCTCCTGATACTCGCTCATATCGATACGGGTCATCATCGTCTCGTCATTGAAGAGATACTCGGCAAGAGCCTTGGCAAGTTCTGTCTTACCGACACCTGTCGTGCCGAGGAAGATAAACGAGGCGATAGGACGCTTCGGGTCTTGCAGACCGGCACGGCTGCGTCGTACGGCATCACTGACGGCAACGATAGCCTCGTCTTGTCCGATGACTCGTTTGTGCAGCTCTTCCTCCAGATGCAACAGCTTCTCACGCTCGCTCTGCATCATTCGGGTGACGGGGATGCCTGTCCAACGGCTGACGACCTCTGCGATATCATCGGCAGTGACTTCCTCACGCACCATAGCATTACCATCCTGTGCGTTGGCGAGTTGCTGTTGGATATTCTTGATATCATCCTCTAAAGCCTTGAGCTTGGAGTAGCGTATCTCAGCGACTTTACCATAGTCGCCTTCACGCTCAGCACGTTCTGCCTCATATTTCAGTTGCTCCATCTCCTGCTTGTCCTGCTGGATCTTATTGACCAACTGGCGTTCGCCTTCCCACTTGGCACGGTACTGTTGCTCTTGCTCGCGCAGTTCTGCGATGTCCTTATCGAGTTGGGCGATCTTAGGCTCGTCGCCTTCACGTTTGATCGCCTCACGCTCAATCTCCAACTGGGCAAGCTTACGGGTAATCTCATCCAGTTCCTCTGGCACACTGTCACGCTCCATACGTAGCTTGGCGGCAGCCTCATCCATCAGGTCGATCGCCTTGTCAGGAAGGAAACGCTCGGAGATATAACGCTCGGAGAGCTGGACGGCAGCGATACAGGCATCATCCTGGATACGTACCTTATGGTGGTTCTCGTAACGCTCCTTCAGTCCACGCAGGATGGAGATGGCACTCAACTCGTCCGGCTCATCCACCATGACCGTCTGGAAACGACGCTCCAACGCTTTGTCTTTCTCGAAGTATTTCTGGTACTCGTTGAGGGTGGTGGCACCAATGGAGCGCAGCTCACCACGAGCCAGTGCCGGTTTCAGGATGTTGGCGGCATCCATCGCACCCTCCCCGCCACCGGCTCCTACCAGTGTGTGGATCTCATCGATGAAGAGGATGATGCGTCCCTCGCTCTTCGTCACCTCGTTGATGACAGACTTCAGACGCTCCTCAAACTCACCTTTGTATTTCGCACCAGCCACCAAGGCTCCCATGTCGAGGGAGAAGAGTTGCTTGTCTTTCAGGTTCTCTGGTACGTCACCACGAACGATACGCTGGGCGAGTCCTTCCACGATGGCAGTCTTACCCGTACCAGGCTCACCTATTAATATAGGATTGTTCTTCGTACGACGGGAGAGGATCTGCAGCACGCGGCGGATCTCGTCATCTCGTCCGATGACAGGGTCCAGCTTACCCTGACGGGCAAGGTCCACGAGGTTCTTGGCGTATTTCTCCAACGACTGATAGTTGTCGTCAGCCGACTGCGACTGCACTTTCTGTCCTTGTCGTAACTCATTGATGGCGGCACGCAGGTCTTTCTCCGTGATACCGGCATCCTTCATGATGCGTCCTGCGGTGGCACCATCCGTCAGCAAAGCGAGTAAGATAGGCTCCACGCTCACGAACTCGTCACCCATCTTCTGGGCGTAGTCCTGTGCCTTGAGCAATACCTTATTGCTGTCGCCCGACAGATAGGGCTCGCCACCCTGCACACGGGGCAGGTGTTGCAGTTCCTGTCCAACGAGCATCTCTATCTGCTGACCGTTGACGCCGAGTTTCTGAAACAGAAAGTTCACGACATCCTTTGCCTTTGCCGTCACACCAGCCAGCAAGTGTGTTGGCTCTATGGTCTGTTGACCATTACGCTGCGCGGTATTCACAGCCTCTTGCACTGCTTCCTGCGCCTTGATAGTGAATTTGTCAAATGTCATAATTTGGTCCTCCTATTCTTTTAATTGTTTCTGCCGACTAGCGGACAAACAGTGTGCCGAGCAGAGGGAAACCGACAAAATGGCGGTTTTAAATGACATTCTGTCTTGTTTGATGGGGATAATCGTCCTGACTTTTCTTTGTTAAGGAGTTAGAAGGAGATGGAACGGGATATCTGGAACAGGGGTTAACAGCCTTTGTTACAGGGGTAAAGTGGCAGGGAAACAGGGAGAAAGGTAGTTCCTTTCGTATTTTTAGCGGCCGCCAAAAATAATCATAGCGCCCGCTACGAATAATCATAGCGGGCGGCAAAAAGATGAGTAGCGAACGCTAAAATCTCTTTCTAACTTCCTAGAAGAACAGCATGCGCTCTAGCCAGTAGACGAGGATACCACAGAGGTAACCTACGAAGGCGATCCATGTGATATTCTTCAGATACCAGCCGAAGGTGATTTTCTCCAGACCCATGACGACGACACCAGCGGCAGAGCCGATGATGAGCATGGAACCTCCCACACCGGCACAGTAGGCAAGCAGCTGCCAGAAGATTCCGTCGACAGCCATCGCTCCTTCTGCGGCAACAGGATACATTCCCATACATCCGGCAACTAGTGGCACGTTATCGACAATGGATGAGAGTACACCAATGATACCGTTGATGAGGTAGTAGTTACCAGAGAATGCCTCATTGAGTCCCTCACCCATCGCGGTCAGTACACCAATCTCCTGCAGGACGGCGACAGCCATCAGAATACCCAGGAAGAACATGATGGTGGAGAGGTCGATCTTCGACATGATGTCACTCACACGTTTTGCCATCGTATCGTCCTCATCGGTATTATAGTGGAAGATCTCTGTTGTGGTCCACAGGATACCCAGTACCAGCAGGATACCCATAAACGGGGGCAGGTGGGTGATCGTCTTGAAGATGGGAACGAAGACGAGACCGCCGACACCCAGCCAGAAGATGATGTCACGCTGGATCTTCGTAAACTGACTTGTCGTTGCCTTTGGCAAGTTCTGCTCTTTATCGAACTTCCCTTTCAGGTGCAGGCTGATGATGAAAGCAGGAATAATCATCGATACCAGTGATGGGATGAAGATCTCGGTGATGACACCCTGGGTGGTGATGACTCCCTTGATCCATAGCATGATGGTCGTCACGTCGCCAATGGGCGAGAAGGCACCTCCGGAGTTGGCGGAGATAATGATAAGGGCGGCATAGAGCAGTCGCTCCCCTCGTGACTGTACGAGTTTGCGTAACACCATAATCATCACGATGGACGTGGTGAGGTTGTCGAGGATTGCCGACAGGAAGAACGTCATGAAAGCGACACGCCACATCAGTTTCCGTTTCGAGCGTGTCTTCAGGGCATCACGTACAAAGTTGAAACCACCATTGGAGTCTACAATCTCAACAATGGTCATGGCTCCCATCAGGAAGAACAAGGTACCTGCGGCATCACCCAGATGATGCTCAATGACTTCCGCGATGTGATGAATGACCTCTTCACCTGCGATGGCTGGGTAGAAAGATGTCGGGTTCATCATCAACAAGGTCCAGCAGACCACACACATCAGCAGGGCAATCGCAGCCTTGTTGACTCTCGTCAGGCTCTCGAGGGCGATGCAGGCATAGCCGATAACGAAAGCGACGACGATACAGATAGATAATGTTGTCATAGTATTATTATAAATAGTTTATTTGATTAAGTTACCAAGGATGTCACGGGTGAGCTCCCTCGTCGCAGAACGGGTAGCGGCACTGGTGGCATTCTTCACCACACGACCTGTTGCGGAAGTCCTGGACTTGGTCTTCTTACCTGTTATCTTGTCGCTGACATAGGTGCCCAGGATGGCGGCGAGGGTAGAGGTGATGGCTGTGATAATCGCCTTCAGCACCTTACTCATCATACCAGGCTTCTTCTTCTCTTCCTTGGCAGGTTTCTCGGAACTCTCTGAGATCTCGGTGTTCTCGGAAGTTTCAGCAAGGGCTCTCTCCTCTGCCTCCTTCAGCAGTACCTCAAAGGCACTCTCACGATCTACGGGGGTGTCGTACTTACCATAGATACGACTTTGTTTGATGATATCGAGACGTTGTCCTTCCGTCACTGCTCCTATATGGGAGAGTGGGAAGAGAATCTTGGCACGCTCTACGATAGAAGGAGCGCCCTTCTCATCAAGGAAGCTGACAAGAGCCTCACCTGTCTCCAGGTTCATAATCGCCTCGTCGGTCTTAAATGCCGGGTTGGCACGGAAAGTATCCGCTGCCGTCTTCACCGCTTTCTGGTCTTTCGGGGTATAGGCACGCAGAGCATGCTGTACACGATTACCCAACTGTCCGAGGATGTTCTCAGGGATATCACTGGGACTCTGGGTGATGAAGTAAATACCCACACCCTTTGAGCGGATGAGTCGGATGACCTGCTCTATCTTGTCGAGCAACGCCTTAGAGGTATCGGTAAACAACATGTGTGCCTCGTCGAAGAAGAACACGAGTTTCGGCAGGGCGAGGTCTCCCACTTCGGGCAGGGTGGTGTAGAGCTCTGAGAGGAGCCACAACAGATAGGTGGAGTAGAGCTTGGGCTGCAGCATCAACTTGTCTGCGGCGAGCACGTTCATCACACCCTTGCCGCCCTCACACTGCATGAGGTCGTAGATGTCAAAAGAGGGCTCACCGAAGAACTTGTCGGCACCCTGATTCTCTAACTGCAGGAGGGAGCGCTGGATGGCTCCGATAGTGGCAGAGGAGATATTACCATATTTCGTCGTGTAGTCCTTGGCGTTCTTAGATACCCAGTCAAGCATCGAGCGCAGGTCTTTCACATCAATGAGTAACAATCCTCGCTCGTCAGCGATACGGAACACGATATTCAAGACACCGTCCTGTGTCTCGTTGAGTCCCATAAGGCGTGACAGCAACTGCGGTCCCATCTGTGAGATAGTGGCACGCATGGGGTGTCCCTGTTCACCGAATACGTCAAAGAAACGGACGGGACAAGCCTGAAACTCTGGGTTCTCGATGCCGAACTCTGGGAGTCGTTTCTCAATGAAACCACTCATCTTACCAACTTGGGAGATACCACTGAGGTCTCCTTTCATATCAGCCATGAAGCAAGGTACGCCTGCCTGACAGAAAGTCTCTGCCATCACTTGCAGGGTGACCGTCTTACCAGTACCTGTAGCACCTGCGATGAGTCCGTGGCGGTTAGCCATCTTACCAGTGATGCTAAGTGCGCCGTTAGCGCAATGGGCGATATACAGCCCGCGTTCTTTGTCGTACATAGTTTTATAGTTTTCGTTGTTTCGTTATATCGTGATTCCGTGATTCCGAAGATTAGGATAGGTCGGCAAGCTCTATCACTTTATCGACGGCAGCGCTGAGTCCGTCAACACTCTTACCGCCTGCCTGAGCGAAATGAGGCTGTCCGCCACCACCGCCCTGAATGAGTTTGGCTGCCTCACGAACCATCTGACCTGCATTCAGGCCATGATCGCTGACCATATCGTCACTCATCATGATGGACAGTTGAGGCTTGTTATTGTCGTGAGAGCCGATGACACAAAGCAGTGAGCCTTCGACATTGGCACGTACTTTGAAGGCAAGGTCCTTGGCGGCAGCAGGAGCCATGGGCAGTACGGTCGTGATGACCTTCACACCGTTCACCACACGAGCCTTCTCAACTAGTCGTTGAGCTGCACGTTCAACGGCTTGTGCCTGGAATCCTTCAATTTCCTTCTTCATAGAGTCGTGTTCCTCGATATATTTCTTGATAACCCCCTGCAGATCCTTCGCGTTATTAAAGAACGACTTGATATTCTTCAGGATGTCTTCCATCTGGTAGAACCGCTCCTCGCAGTCCTTACCTGTGGTGGCCTCAATACGACGGATACCAGCGGCAACACTACTCTCAGAGATAATCTTAAAGAAGCCGATACGACCTGTTGAGGAAGCATGGATACCACCACAGAACTCACAAGACGGTCCAAAGCGTACCACACGTACCTTGTCACCGTATTTCTCACCGAAGAGGGCGATGGCACCGAGCTTCTTCGCCTCGTCGAAAGGAACATCACGATGCTCGTCGATATGGATGTCCTGACGAATCATATCATTGACCATCCGTTCTACCTCGCGCAACTGTTCGTCGCTGACTTTCTCGAAATGGGAGAAATCGAAACGCAGTGTGTCAGAAGAGACAAAAGAACCCTTTTGCTCTACGTGGTCGCCCAATACCTGCTTCAACGCATAGTCGAGAAGGTGGGTAGCGGTATGGTTGGCAGCAGAGGCATTCCGTTTGTCAGTATCCACGCATGCCATAAACTCTGCCGTCGGATCCTTAGGCAGTTGCTTGACGATATGTACGCTCTGGTTGTTCTCACGCTTGGTATCGATGATCTCGATGGTCTCGTTCTCGTTGACGAGGACACCAGTGTCACCAACCTGTCCACCCATCTCACCATAGAATGGTGTGGCGTCAAGGACGAGTTCGAAAAACTCATTTTTCTTCTGTGTCACCTTGCGATAGCGCAGGATATGACAGTTGTATTCGGTATAATCGTAACCGACGAACTGCTGCTCACCTGGTGTTAGTTCTGTCCAGTCGCTATTCTCGACGGCAGCGGCATTGCGGGCACGCTCTTTCTGTTTCTGCATCTCTACATTAAACTGCTCCTCATCAACGGTGAAGCCGTTCTCACGACAGATCAGCTCTGTAAGGTCGAGGGGGAATCCATAGGTGTCGAACAGACGGAAAGCCTGAACACCATCCAATTGGTTCTTACCCTGTACCTTAAGCTCTTCCATCGCCTTGTCGAGCAGGGCGATACCTTTGTCAAGGGTACGCAGGAAAGAGTCCTCCTCCTCCTTGATGACCTTGGTAATCAGTGTCTGCTGTGCCTTCAGCTCAGGGAAGGCATCACCCATCTCATGGACGAGGGTGGGAATCAATTTGTAGAGGAAGCCGTCCTTTTGTCCGAGGAAGGTATAAGCATAGCGTACGGCACGACGCAGGATACGTCGGATGACATAGCCAGCCTTGGCATTGCTTGGCAGTTGCCCGTCTGCAATCGAGAAAGCGACGGCACGAAGGTGGTCAGCACAAACACGCATAGCGACATTGGTTGCCTCAGAGCTCTCAGAGTTCTCAGAGTCCTCTGAAATATAGCGGATACCTGTGATGTCTTCCTCCGCCTTGATGATAGGCTGGAAGACATCAGTATCGTAGTTGGAGTGCTTACCCTGCATCATACGTACCAGACGCTCGAAGCCCATACCGGTGTCAATGACATTCATGGAGAGTTTCTCCAACGAGCCGTCAGCCTTGCGGTTGAACTGCATGAACACAAGATTCCATATCTCGATGACCTGTGGATCGTCCTGGTTGACAAGTTCACGTCCCGTCTTACCTGAGGCGGCCTTTTGTTCTGGGGTACGAGAGTCTACGTGAATCTCAGAACAAGGACCACAGGGACCTGTGTCGCCCATCTCCCAGAAGTTATCGTGCTTATTACCATTGATGATATGGTCAGCAGGAACATGCTTTGCCCAATATTGTGCGGCCTCGTCATCACGAGGGATATTCTCTTCGGGTGAACCCTCGAATACGGTAACATAGAGATCTTCTGGATTCAGTTTCAGCACATCTACCAGATACTCCCATGCCATATCGATGGCACCTTCCTTGAAATAGTCACCAAACGACCAGTTGCCTAACATCTCGAACATGGTGTGGTGGTAGGTGTCATGACCTACTTCCTCCAAGTCGTTATGCTTACCGCTGACACGCAGACATTTCTGGGTGTCGGCTCGGCGGCGTGGCTCTGGGTCACGTGTTCCCAATATAATATCCTTCCACTGGTTCATACCTGCATTGGTGAACATCAGGGTAGGGTCATCTTTAATTACCATCGGGGCAGAGGGTACAATAGCGTGTTGCTTCTGCTCGAAAAACTTCTTAAACGATTCGCGAATCTCGTTAGCTGTCATCATATTTTATCTAAGTATTTTGTATTTTGACTGCAAAATTACAAAAAAGCCAGAGAAATACAAAGTATTTCCCCGACTTTTATGCGTATCGCTTCCTTTTCTGCTTTATGGAACAGACTGGATATTGATACTACCGTCTTTCAATCCGTTAGCAACGCACTTCAACTGGATATTCCCCGCATAACGATTGCTTTGTATCAGTACTTGGGCATAGCCGTTGAAAGCAGGGATACTGAACTCTTTACAGTCTTTGTCCTTCGGATGGTCGGCACCAAGATAGGAAGGGTCGCCATTGCCTGCGCCGATGATGCGTCCATTACCCTCCAGACGGAAAGTGAGCATAGGACAGGCATCTGGAACGAAACGTCCCTTAGCATCCTTCAGTTCTATGTTCACGACGGCAACATCTAGTCCGTCGGCAGTGATCGTCTGTTTGTCGCTTGTCACAATAATCTTATCGGCAGGTTTCGTTGTTTCTATTGTCTCAGTGAGGATACGTTTGCCATTCTTATAGCCGATGGCTACCACCTTGCCGGGTTGATAGGTCGCTTTCCATTTCAGATGCCCGTTCTTGGGCATTGTTTGTCGTCCGAGTTTCTTTCCATTAACAATCAGTTCTACCTCGTCACAGTTGCTATAAGCCCACATCTCTATTTCCTCACCTTCATGACCTTGCAGGTTCCAGTGAGGGAAGAGATGGAGAGTAGGCTCGTCGATCCACCATGCCTTCAAATACCACGCCTCGTCTTTCCAGAACCCACAATAGTCAAGGATGCCGAATTCCGAGTCGTGGGCAGGATATGACAAGGGGTTGGGCTCTCCACGGTAGTCGAAACCTGTCCAATAGAATAGTCCTGCCGCCCATGGACGGTCGGCATAGAACTGCCAGCCACGCTCGATAACGTTCTCGATATGATGGTGAGTCGTGTCGCGATTCATGGCTACCATGTGTCCTGGTTGGTCGGGACTATTGAAATAGACACCACGTGTCCCACAACCTGTTGTCTCCTCGGTACCTACGATCTTCCATGTGGGATGATTCTTCTTACGGTTGTCCACATCATTCTGCATAATATAGTTAAAGCCCACGACATCAAGTCCTTTGATCATTTCTCCGCCTCCGGCATTGGCGATGGTCGAATGGCGGGTAGGGTCGAGCAACCTGGTATATTCCCTCATAGCTGCCGCAATCCGAGTACCTTGAATGGTATTCTCGATGCCCCATTCCTCGTTACCATCGCTCCAAAGAATGACAGATGGATGATTGCGGTCTCGCTTGATCATGTTTTCCAACAGATGCAGATGTTCTGTGTTGATACCTGTCAGACGGTTTTCGTCAATGACGAGGATACCCTCACGGTCACAGATGTCAAGGAGTGCTGGTGTCATAGGGTTATGAGAGGCACGATAGGCATTACAACCGAATTGCTTCAATTGTTGGATGCGCCATGCTTGTAACGCATCAGGGATGGCGGCACCCACACCGGCATGGTCTTGGTGCAGATTGACACCCTTCAATTCCATAGGTTTGCCATTCAGCAGAAAACCCTTATCGGCATCAAAAGCGACCTCACGGAAACCTGTCGTCGTGGTATAGACATCGGTCACCAGACCGTTCACCTTAATGGTGGTCTCTACCTGATAGAGGTAAGGGTCTGTCGTGCTCCACAGATGAGGATTGTTGAATGTCAGCTGCTGCTTGCAACCACTCGTCTGCTTACCTTGCAAATCAAGGGTGGCAGCGGTGGCTTTTCCCACCTCCTTGCCATCAGCGTCCAACAAACGTTGTTCAATCTGACAGGATTGTGCTTCCAGCGTGCTGTTATGAATCTCTGTGTCGATATGTATGATGGCTTCGTCATAGGGTGCTTTCAAGTCAGCATAGACAAAAGTACCAAAGGGTGCCACGCTGACAGCGCCTGTCTTGATGAGCCACGCATCACGGTAGATTCCTGCTCCCTCATAGAACCAGCCTTCCTCCAAGGTGGCATCGGCACGGACGCAGATGAGGTTGTCACCCCCATAGTTCACATATTCTGTCACGTCATAGACCTGGGTGGCATAACCGCTGGGCTCTGTACCCAGATAAAAACCGTTGAACCACACCCGTGCATTGCGGAAAATACCATCGAACTGCAAACTGATCTGTTTGCCAAGGTCTTCTTTCTCGATATGGATGCTCTTACGATACCATCCTACACTGGTCTCCGGATACTTATATCCGACGGTCTTATAACCATGGGAATGACTTGCTTTCTGTGCATAGGGCAGAGTCGTTACCCAGTCGTGAGGAATCCGTACCTCCTCCCATTTTGAGTCGTCAAATTTAGCGGAATAAGGACCCTCGTTGTGAATCGAGTTCGCTTTGGTCAGATAGTTAAAGTATTCCGTTCCGCATCCGAAATCCTTAGCAGGGTCAGAAGCATTACCAAAGGCGAATTTCCATCCTTCATCCAGTCGGATAGTCTCTCTGGCGTTTTGTGCATTCAAGGTAGCGATACCCATCCAGGCTACCACTACCATTATTAGTTTTCTTAGGTTCATTTTGTATGCTTGGAGATGAATTTTTTTCCTCCCTGAATGTATAATCCCCTCGACGGAATACTTGAGAGCTGGTGTCCATAGAGATCGTAGATAGCTTGGTCGGAATGCTGGTTGCTAATCTTGGTTGTCTTGATGGAGGTATATGCATCCCATCCTGCCGACAAGTCTTCGAGGGTGACGACACGTTCGTCACTCATACATTTTGTCCATTCCTCCTTACTAGTCTTGTCGACAAACTTGCCATCCCATGTCTGATACCAAGGCATCCACCACGACCAGACAGCCTCTTCGTCGAATTCCTTGTCGATATCGGGGATAGGACCATTCTCGGATAAGGCGAGGATTTTCTTGCCACTAGTTAGCTTCTTGAGATTGTCGAAAGTGACATAGTTGCTGGAGTAGTCGAAGTCTGGGTTATAGATATCTGCTGAAACGACATCGTAGTAGGCTTCACCGGGATCCCAGTCTTGGTCGTATTCGCCAGCGTTCCATACCCAGATGACATTATGGACCCCTTTGACATTCACCATTCTGTCATAGACCAGATGGTAGAGTTTTATAAAATGTGCTGCTTTCTTGTCACGTCCCCACCAGAACCATCCTCCACTTGCCTCATGTAAGGGGCGGAAAATACAGGCAACACCTGCATTCTGCAGTGTCAGGAAATGGTCGGCAATCGCATCAATATCCTTGATGATATTCTGATAAAGAGTAGAGGATGTGTTCCAACTACCGTCCGATTTCATGGCATCGGATATCTTTACCGAACAATTTTCGGAATAGAACTCACCAGTACTGCGGCTCGGATCGCGCCAGTGCCAGGTGAAGGCAGGAATACCTCCACGCTGCCAAGTGTCCTTTGCCAATTCAATGACATCGTTGGTATAATCTTTGCTATATGATGTTGCTTCATCTTTTCCTGTGGCATTCATGAAATCAAAACCGACGAGGGCAGGATACTTGCCAGATGCTTGGTAGACAGCCTTGACATCATCATGCTGGGTCACGTTTCCATTGGCGGATTTCATATCACCAGTCATGATACCAGAGATGGTCTTCTTGCCGAAATTGTTATAGAGGAAAGAGTATAACGTCTTGGCGCATTTCGCAGCTTGTGGATCCACAGGTGATGAGGATATATTGAACGGTATCGGACTATTACTCTTCTCGATACGGATGTAGTCGATACGGAACCATGTCCAATTAGGACTGATGATAATGGTATTGCTGCCTTGACTCATGAAGTAGGTGCCTACAGCAGTTTCGGTCTGTTCGTTCTTGATTTGGAAGGTACCGGTGCTGCCATTAACGGAAAGATTGGCCACTTTCTCACCATAAAGTCCGTCGTAGCCAACATAAATAGTGTACTTCCCCTTTTCCGAAGCGGTAAAGGTAAAAGTGATCTTTGCGGTTCCTTCTGTTAACTGAAGTGCTTTGCCTCCAGAATACTTGCTATCAGAAACAACTGTGCAGTCGACATAGTTGGCATTCTCAGCTTCCAGTTTTGTACCACTTTGTGCAAAGGTTCCAATGATACTGCTTAAAATGAATATAAAAGATAAGGATAACTTTTTCATGATGATTATTTATTTGATGATTAAACGATATGAGATGACATCACGGGCTTTGACGGTCAGTTGACGTTCTGTCTTGTTTTTAAGACTCGTCTTACCTTCCATCTTGTGTGTCCATAAGTTGTATACCTGATAGACTTTTGTGTCAAAAGAGGTGCTTAGACCACTGACCTCTTTGTCTGTCAGGTTAAAGTCTTGCCAGTTGAGTGCATAGGTGGTATCCTGTTTGGTCGGATTGAGAATGGTAAATGCCCAATCACCTCCGGCAAGAGGCTTGAACCAGAATTGCAGTCCGTCTTTATCACAGTAATGCAGTCCCTGTATACCCAGCGTGTCCTGGTCAATGGCTATCATCTCCTTGTTCATAATGATGTTTTTGGTAGCCTCACTCATGGAACGGAGGTCGTTACCCAGAATGAGTGGACTCGCCATCATACACCACATAGTGAAATGAGCACGGTCCTCATTCTCCGTCATACCATTACCCACCTCCAGCATGTCAGGATCGTTCCAGTAACCTTTTCCAGCATATTGACGAAGGGAGTCGTTGAACTGGATGCACTGCATCACACCAAATTGGGTGTAGCCTGCCTCAAAGACGCGCAAGGAGTCAAAGTCACACCAGATATCAGGGGTCGTACGCCAGGAATGACCAATCTCCTTTGCCCATTTCCAAGGACGACTGTTGCCCCATTCACACATACTGAGGAAGATGGGACGACCAGCAGCACGTAGCGCATCGCTGATCAACTGATAGGCTCCTTGGGGATTCACATTGGTCGTGTTGCACCAGTCGTATTTCAGATAGTCCACTCCCCAACGGGCGTACTGGATGGCGTCTTGGTATTCATGTCCCAACGAACCGGGCATACCAGCACAGGTACCAGTTCCAGCATCACTATAGATACCCAGTTTCAATCCTTTGCTATGGACATAATCGGCAACAGCCTTCATACCATTGGGGAATTTCACAGGGTCAGCCTGGATGAACCCGTCTGCATCACGTTTTCCGTGCCAGCAGTCATCAATATTAATATAGGTATAGCCAGCATCACGCAACCCGCTTTCCACCATGGCGTCGGCAATGCCTTTAATCACTTCCTCAGAGATATTTCCCTGAAACTTGTTCCATGTGCTCCATCCCATCTGCGGGGTGTCAGCGAGATGTTCCCATTTCTGAGCCTTTCCTGGCATTACCATGAGGGCGAAGAAAGCACCCATCATCATTTTAAGTTTTAGATTCTTCATAATTAGTAGTGTTAATGATTTTGCTGCAAAGATAATCTAAAAAAATGAAAGATGCAATAGCATCTAGTCGTTATGATACATTTTTGCAACATTTGTGACATATACTCTTGTGCTATTAGTTTATATAATTCAGAAAAAAGAGTTAACTTTGCAGCAGTAATTAGAACCTAAGAATTATGCGGAAATTTTTTGCGTTGATAATCTTATTTGTAAGCATTCTGTCAATTCATGCACAGAAGAATCTGCAATTCCATCATATAAACACAAAAGGTTATAGTGTACGTGCCGTTTATCGTGACATAAATGGTATAGTATGGTTAGGTACTTCTTCTGGAATACTGAGTCTACCCCAGTTGGAGAGCAGGAATCCTGGTGGCTACCAGCGATTTTCTTCCAACATTAATATGAGTGTCAATAAGATTACTGGTGATTCGGAAGGTGGTCTGTGGGTCAAAACGATAGATAATGATGTCTATTATTATCATCCACAGCGTAATGAGTTTGTAGAGGACGCCCCTGCTATGTTGGCGAAAAGAGACATTACTGTCTGGAAAGAATTTGATGTAAATGCTGATCAAGAAGGGCATACGCTTGTCACTAAAGACAATAAACTTTATTGGTTGGATCAGAGGACCGGAAAAGTGACAGTACTTTCTATAGGTACGAGAGAGCACATCGTTGCCGTATGTCGAAACAAATCCAATTACGCCCTCATTTCCAAAAAGAACCTGTATATTCTTTCCATCAAAGAACAACGAATTATTCGTCAGGTTCCGCTTCCCCAAGAATACCATGCTCATAAACTTGTCAATATGGATGAGGCGGGTAATATCTGGGTTTGGTCAGATAATAAGGTGTGGAAATATCATCATGTTCTTCATGAATGGACGATGGTCGTTCAGATTCCTTCAAATATTGTAGGATTTCAAATGGACGGAGAACAACAGCTATGGATGGCAACAGATTCCGATGGTATTTACCTTTGTGATATTGACGGACACGTTCTTGTTCATCTATTACATTCCCCGTGGGATGCCAATAGTCTTCAAAGTAATAAAATAGACATGTTGTTCTATGACAAAGAGAGACAGACGATGTGGGTATCCTATGTCAAAGGTGGTTTGTCAATTTGTACAGGTCATCAGGATAACTATTCCCTCAACAATATTGTAGATGTTACGACGCAAGAGTCCACTTCCGATGTTCTTACTTTTGCGACACCATCTCATGGAGAGGGCATGTGGATAGGAATGGAGAATCGTGGTGTATACCTGCATGATGGGAATACAGAAAAGAATATTGTGAGAAATGGCTCGGCTACAGCCCTTCGTACAGGTAAGGATGGCTCGCTTTGGATGGGACTCTATCAACAAGGGTTGTGGCACAGACAGCCGAATGGCTATGTCACTCACTATTTCAAGGGTAGTTCTCCCTATGATGTCGTTGAGAATGAGAAAGGCGATCTTTTTGTTGCTTTATTAGGGGAGGGTGTATGGTGGCTTAACCCTGTTACAGGTGATACCGTAAACACTCATTTGATACCTCTTTATGCATTAGATATAGCGTATCATAAACATCATCTGTATGCGGCAACGACAGAGGGACTCTTTACGATGGATAAGGGCTTCGTATGGAAGAAAATGTGTGACGGTCGTTTCCGTTACATGTGTATAGATAAAGACGATTATATCTGGGTACTGGGTAATGAAGGCAATGAGGGTCTGACTTTGTTGAATGCCAATGGCAGTGAAGTTGATGTGTTAGCCGATTTAAAGAATGCTCCATTGAAAAATATCTCTGTTGATAAGGATGGGAATATTTGGATCGTCACTCCCACGGAATTACTGATGTTACGTCATCAGGCAGAGGATAGGAGTATGTTTGACCGCTACTCTTTCAATATCAATCCTGATGGCAAGCAACTATATTATAATTTTCGTGCCATAGAGATAGATGCTAATGGTATTCTTTGGTTGGGTACAACAACAGGATACCAGCAGGTGGATACCCGCAAACTCTTGTCAAAGGTCAGCCAGCAAAGCAAGACGTGTCAGTTGTTGTTGGGTGCCGTTAGTGTTAATGACAAGCAATTAACTCCTCAGACACTTGGAAAAGATATTGTTTTTATCCATGAGCTCTCTTTAAGTTATAATGAGAATAATCTTGTGATAGAGTGTTCCAACCCGAATGATGATGTTTTTTCTGCAGATGCTTATTATTATCAGTTGAAAGGACTCTCAGACGCCTGGCATCCTATAGAGGGACGGACTATTGTCTTCTCAAACCTGCCTTCAGGTGATTATCAGTTACTTACTCGTACACAATTCTCACAACCGAGTCTGTTGCTGGCAATACATATCGCTCCACCGTTCTGGTTGTCTTGGTGGGCATTTCTTTTATATCTGGTTATTGTGGTCTTGGTGATTTGGGGCGTTGTCCGTTACTATCATCATCGGCGAGTTTACAAACAGCGGATCCATGAACTACAACTGCAACAGGAGCAGCAAGAGCAAATGAATGAGATGAAACTCCGTTTCTTTACCAATATCAGTCATGACTTGCGGACACCGTTGTCCTTGATTATCAGTCCTGTGGAGGAATTGTCTAAGCAAGTAAAAGACCCTCAGCAGTTGTCTACCCTTCAAATGATTCACCATAGTGCGGACCATCTGCTTTCTTTGGTAAACCAGATTCTTGATTTCCGTCGTCTGGAGTCTGGCCGGGAGAAGCTGGTTTCTTCCTATGGTGACATCATTACTTTGCTGAGGGATATCTGTAACGCTTTCCAGCTGAAAGCAGATAAAGAGCATATTAAGTTCTCCTTCCAGTCGTTCGTGGAGCATGTGGATACTTTCTTCGACAAAGACAAGATGACAAAGATCATGATGAATCTCTTGTCGAATGCTTTTAAGTTCACTGATGCAGGAGGAAGTGTAACTGTAGGTGTGGATATCGCCGACCGTCAGGTGGTTGTGACAGTTGCTGATACAGGTGTGGGTATTCCAGATGCAGACAAAAACCGAATCTTCGATCGTTTCTTTCAGTCAGCGTCAGGTAACCGTATGTCTATGGGAAGCGGCATCGGTCTTCATATCGTACGTGAATATGTGCGTCTCCAAGGTGGAGACATCACCGTGTCTGATCAACCAGAAGGGACAGGCTCTGTGTTCCGGTTCACCATTCCTTTGAGGAAGAATAACGATCAGTCAAAGCTTATAGAAGAAGTCTCATCCATGGATAATCGACAGAAAAGTACCAGTCGTCAGTCTTCAGAAATTGAAGGTTTGCCAACACTATTACTTGTTGAGGATAATAAGGATTTCCTTGCCTATATGAAACAATCTTTAGAAGGGGATTACAATATCATGACCGCTATCAATGGTGTTGAGGCTCTTGATGTGTTGAGTAAGAAGGACGTTGATATGATTACCAGTGATGTGATGATGCCGGAGATGGATGGATTAGAACTTTGCCATCGGGTAAAGACAGACATCAACACTTCGCATATCCCCGTGATACTTCTGACTGCTAAGAGCATGGCTGGTGACGAACTGGAGGGATTGGAGGCTGGTGCGGATGATTATATCACGAAACCTTTTAGTATGGAAATCCTCCGACAGCGCATCCATAAATTAGTAGAGAGAAATCAAAAGCAGCATGAGCGTTTTGCAAAGGAGGTAGATATCGAACCATCCGAGATTACTGTAACGTCGCTTGATGAGCAATTTATCGCACAGGCAATCAGTATCGTGGAGGCTCATATCAATGACTCTGATTTTGGTGTTGAAGAGTTAAGTAACGAGATGGGAGTCCATCGCTCTCAGTTATATAAGAAGCTCTACCATCTGACAGGTAAGACTCCTGTATTGTTTGTCCGCTTGTTACGTCTCAAAAGAGGCAAGCAATTATTGGAGCAGAGTGGTATGTATGTCTCTGAAGTAGCCTACCAGGTGGGTTTCAATTCCCCACGGCTTTTCTCCAAGTATTTCAAGGAAGAGTTTGGGGTGACTCCTAAGGAAATGACTAAATAATTAATAAGGTATGACTCAGATGTTGTTATTTGCCAGTTTATTGGCTCCATTAGTACAAAGTGGTGAAGAGACACGGGGAATAGGACAGTATCCTGGTGCCCCCAGTGAGTATTTCGCACCTACCGTCAGTTGGACAGAAGGTGGACAGTTAACCAATGTGGCATTGCATCGTGCGACCTACGCCTCATCCACTTATGACTATCATCATACCGCTCATCTGGTGACTGATGGTATCTGTGGAATGCAGGAGCCCGCTGTCCTTCAAGTCACGACTCCTGAGGGCATATTGCCACGTCGTGAGGCGGAATGGGCGATAGACGGCGGAAAGTTTTCTCATAATATTCTGATGGGCAGTCATACATGGCTGCGGTATGATTGGGGACATCCGTTGTCATCTGCAGTCTATAAGGTGAACGTACAGGGACGGGTTGCTTTCCGAGAAGGATCGAAAGGATATGCTATTCGCTGCGAGACATCTGTGGATGGAAAGACATGGAAGAAAATTGGTGTTCAGCAGGGGGAAGGACTTCCAGGCACACCTCTTCATTACCGGTTACATTCCGACCCTAATAAGCAGGAGGCGCAGGAATGGCTCCCTGCACAGGTGATGGACGAGACCATCGTGTTCGATGCTCCTGTCAATATTCAGCATTTCCGTATCTGTTTTGATATGGATGATGCTGCCCATTGGGATGTTCATGAACTCCAGTTCCTTGGTGAGAATGACCAAGTAGTGGATGTGATGCCCTCTCGTCAGTTCTGTAGTATGTGGATCAGTAATGGCGGAGGTGAGCAATGGCTCTATGTCGACCTTGGTATGAAGATGCCTGTTGAGCAAGTGCTTTTGGACTGGTATCAGGCACCAAGGAAGGGTTGTATAGAGGTGTCTGACGATGCTAAGAACTGGCGAAAGGTAGCAGATGTCAGTCAACCTATTTTAGCAAAAGGAAATGGAAGGTATATAAGATTACATTTACAGGAGGCAGGTGAAGCAGGCTATTATGCTCTTCGTGAGATCAAGGTGATGGCATACCAGCAGAGACTGTTTATCCCACATGCAATAGCAGGTTTGCGTCATGGCAAGTATGAGCTTAGTGGTGGTAACTGGATGCTGCAGCGTGCCTCAGAGGTGACAGCGACAGGGGAGATGATTGCCGCTGCGGATTATGACTGTCATACATGGATTCCTGCCACCGTACCAGGAACCGTGCTCGCTTCCTATATCAATATCGGTGCTGTACCGAATCCGAACTATGCGGATGACATCAATCAGATTTCTGAGTCGTTCTTCCGCTCAAACTTCTGGTATCGTGATGAGTTCGAATGGGACGGACAGCTGCAGGGAGAACAGCAATGGCTTAACTTTGACGGCATCAATTGGAAGGCGAATGTGTTTCTGAATGGTCAGCGACTGGGACGTATCGATGGCGCTTTTATGCGGGGTAAGTTTAATGTGACAGGACTCTTGAGGAAAGGGAAGAACTATCTAGCCGTGGAGATTATCTGTAACGAGCACTTCGCAGCTATTAAAGAGAAAGATGAGAATACCACTCAGTTCAATGGAGGAATATTGGGCGCAGACAATCCTACCTTCCATGCCTCCGTAGGGTGGGACTGGATTACGACGACGCGTGGTCGTGAGGCTGGAATATGGAATGAGGTCTATCTGACTGCCACAGGGGTTGTTACGGTCAGCGACCCTTATGTGCGGACGACACTCAAGGAGAATGGGCAACTCGTGGAGGCTACCCCTTCTGTCTTTGTGCGTAATAACAGCAACCAGTCAGTCAAAGGCATGTTACAAGGATTCATTGGCACCGTGCGTTTTGAGAAAGAAATCACATTGCCGGCGCTCACAGAGCAGGAAGTCATGTTCTGTCCTCAAGAATATCCCCAACTCTCCCGTCGTGACTTTAAATTATGGTATCCCAATGGCTATGGCGAGCCATATCTCTATGACGCAGGTTTCTCCTTTGCCGACGATGTGACTCTTACCTACAAGGCTGGTCTTCGTGAGATGCGTTATGTGGGGCTGAGAGATTCCTTGCGTATCTATGTCAATGGTCATCGCTTTGTGCCGAAAGGGGGAAACTGGGGCTTTGACGAGCATAACCTGTTGTATCGCTCTCGTGAGTACGATATTGCAGTAGCGTATCATCGTGATATGAACTTTACGATGATACGCAACTGGGTAGGTCAGGTGGGTGATGAGTCTTTCTATGAGGCTTGTGACCGTCATGGTGTCATGATATGGCAGGACTTTTGGCTTGCCAATCCAGCTGATGGTCCTGATCCGTATGACAATATGATGTTCTTACGGAATGCTGAGGATTATACCCGACGGATGCGCAGTCATGCCAGTATCGGATTGTATTGCGGACGAAACGAGGGCTTCCCACCAGAGGCGATAGACCGTCAACTACGCAACTATGTCCATCAGTTAGCACCTGGTATGGAGTATATCTCGCACTCTTCTTCCGAGGGTGTCAGCGGTGGTGGTCCCTATCGCGCCTTGCCCATGAAGGAGTATTTCACTAAACAATCTGGGAAAATACATTCTGAGCGAGGGATGCCTAATGTGATGAATATCGAGAGCATGCGACGTACGTTCAGTCCAGAGGCTTTGTGGCCACAGTCCTTACAGTGGGGACAGCATGACTTTACCTTACAGGGTGCCCAGCGTTCTTCCGAATTCAACCGTATGATGTTGGAGGGCTTTGGTGAGTCGAAGAGTGCCGAGGAGTTCTGTCGTCGTGCGCAACTCATCAACTATAACGGCTATCGGGGTATGTTCGAATCCACCAGTCAGAGCCGTGCGGGACTGTTACTCTGGATGAGTCATCCCTGTTGGCCTTCGATGGTATGGCAAACCTATGATTATTATTTCGAGCCTACTGCTGCCTATTTCGGATGTAAGAAAGCTTGTGAACCGTTGCACATCCAGTATAATGCGTTGACGGATCATATAGAGATTGTCAACCACTCCGCTGGTTCGCCGACGGCTCTGACGGCAACAGCGACAGTCTTTAACCTGAATGGTAAGAAGGTTTTCGAAGAGCGGACTCGATTGGATAGTAAGGAGGACACCACTATTATATGGACCAAACTATCAAAAATTATGACCCACGTACCATCTGAGGTGTATTTCCTGCGTTTGCAACTCTCAGATAAGAAAAGCATTGTCTCCGAGAACCTCTATATCATGGGACGGGAGGAAGGTAATTACAAGGCGTTGCTGAGTTTGCCCAAGCCCTCGATAACATGGCAAGTAAAGATGCTGGACTCTTGTAATATGTTGGTTACCTTGTCTAATCTCGGAAAGACACCAGCACCCTTCCTGCGTCTGAACCTGAAAGGGGGTGATGGAGAACAGATATTACCAGTGATGTATAGTGACAACTACATCACGCTGATGCCTGGAGAGCAGAAGACCATCAATATTTCTTGGAAAAGGGAGGATGCTCGGGGACAGCAACCGCAGGTAGAAATAAATGCATTGAATGAATAAAGAACATACAAGATATGAAAAGACTTTCATTGTTACTGATTGGTTTCTTTGTCAGCATGACGATGCTGGCTGACGGAATGAGTGCTGTACTACAAATCAGAGAGACTGCACAACAGGGATATTTCCCTCTGGTTTCTGCAACAACGGCAGCAGATATCTGTGTGGATGCCAAAGACTACCGGGTGGTGACTATCACTGCCGGCATGCTGGCTGATGATGTGCTGCGGGTGACGGGTAAGTCGGCTAAGGTGTTGAAGACCAAGAGTCTGAAAGAGATCTCCCGTCCTGCTGTGGTGGCAGGCACCTTGGGGCATAGTGCCTTGATAGACCAACTGGTGAGTCTATGTCAAATCAAAACGGAGGGGCTTCGTGGAAAGTGGGAGTCGTTTATGCTGGTGACTGTGGAGCACCCCAAGACGCATGTCCCTATATTGCTCGTCATCGGCAGTGACCGTCGTGGAACGGCATTCGGACTGACCTCGTTGAGTGAGGCAATCGGGGTGTCACCATGGTACTGGTGGGCTGATGTCACTCCTCAGAAGAAAACCGCATTATACATAGAGCCGGGTATGTTCTGTCAGGAGGAGCCGCAGGTGCAGTACCGGGGTATCTTCATCAATGACGAGCGCTTTGGAGGATGGGCTCGTTGGGCTGAGAAGAGACATGGTGTGGTGGGTCCAGCGACCTACCAGAAAGTTTTTGAGCTTTTGTTGCGTTTGAAGGCTAACTACCTATGGCCTGCTATGCATCCTGGTACTCAGGCTTTCAATGCCGACCCGGAGAATGCTCGTCTTGCTGACGACTATGCTATCGTGATGGGCTCCTCGCATTGTGAGCAGATGCTGCGTAATAACGAAGGGGAGTGGAAGGCTATCGAGCAAAAGCACCCTGGCACCTTTGGTGATTTCAATTATATCACCAACCGTCAGACAATGCAGAACTATTGGGAGGAGCGTGTGAAGACCAATGGTAAGTATGAGAATACTTATACACTTGGTCTACGTGGCATTCACGACTATCCGATGGAGGGTGCCAACAGTACTGCTGAGCGTGTCGCCCTGATGCAACAGGCTATCAACGACCAGCGTGACATGCTGCGTCGGAACATCCATAAACCGGTGGAGGAAATACCGCAGGTGCTCTGTACCTATGAGGAGGTGCTGGACGCTTACCATAACGGTCTGCAGGTTCCTGAGGACGTGACCCTTCTTTGGTCTGACGACAAGCATGGTTATTGTCGCAACCTCTGCAACCCTGACGAGATGAGACGGAAGGGTGGGGCAGGCATCTATTACCATCTGTCGTATCATGGTGATCCTGACAGTTGGATATGGCTCAGCCCTTTGTCACCTGCCTTCCTCTCTATGGAGTTGACTAAAGCATATACCTATGGTGCCCGTAAGATATGGGTGTTTAATGTGGGGGATATCAAACCAGCCGAGAAAGAGATATCGTTTGTGATGGACCTCGCTTGGAACCTCGACAGGTGGAAACCGACCAAGGCTCATGATTATATCCGCTACTGGGCGGCAAAGACCTTTGGGGATACTGTGGCTCATGAGATTAATGATATCATGACTGGCTACTATCAGTTGCAGGCTGGTGGCAAGGATGCCCATGTGTGGTTCGTCAACTATACAGAACCGCAGATAACCCAGCGTATCAGAGAATGGCGCATATTGGCTGAAAGAGCACAGGCGTTGGAAAACAAGGTTCCATCCTCCTTACGTGATGCTTATTTTGAATTGGTGGTCTATCCTGTACGTGGTGCTGCTATGTTGAACGAGTACCAGTTGCTGGCTCGTCACAGTATGGTGGAGGCTACTTGTGGTGATGATGCAGCGGCAATGGCTGATGCTGACAGGGTGAAGCAGATGTTCGATGAGTTGAACGCATGGACGCATCATTATAATGAGGAGATACAAAGTGGTAAATGGTCGGAGTTCTTCAACTGGCAACCCTACCACTGGTTCCGCTCGGATAAGATAGACCCGCCGATCGCTACACCCGCGTTAGTACAACAGGTCAGTAAGTCACCCACTCCCCGCTACTTGTGTGTCAAGGATGCGTTGTCGAAAGACGGGGTCGTCATCGAGAGCGACAAAGAGGGTGATATCCCCTTGTGGATAGAGGCACTGACTCCCGTCCGTCATTTCTCCAAGGAGGCTGTGGATAATGTTTTCTGTCGTGTCACGACAGAAAACCAGACGTTTGACGCCTCTGCTGTAATTATTAATAATGTGTGGCATGCCCCATTTGTAGGTCCGATGTGGAGCCAGGTAGGTACGCTGCATCTGAAGAAGGGGAAGAACACCTTGACAATAACAGACTTGAGACCTGGTACACGCATCGATCGTATCTACCTCGGCACATGGGCTCCTTTCGATGCGGAGCCTCGGATCCGAATACCTGCCTATGCTTTCGATAATCGGCATGACAGTCGGGAGGGGAAGGTGAAGCGTATCACACAGTTGGGATATACTGATGGGGTTTTCGTACAACCTTTCGATACTCCATCCTATAACTTAGCTGATGCTCCTCATGTCGATTATGACATAGACTTGCAGGAGGGAGACCGCACTATCGAGGTCCGCACACTCCCCACCTTACATGTCTATGAGGGTCGTGACATCCGTTATGCCGTCCAGTTGGGTGATGGTGAGCCGCAGATTTTCTCCATCCATGCCAACGACTTCACTGCTGAGTGGCGATGGAACGTATTACGTGGCTATGCCTCTCGCACCATCTCCGTACCTGTCACGATGAAGGGTAACCAACGGCTCCGCGTCTATTTCCTCGACCCAGGTGTCGTGTTGCAGGAGATACTGATACATTAATTCTTATTGGTAATCAGGCGGTTACAGATGACAACGGAGTGACCTCAATTGTAATGAAGTATCTCCTATGAAAGTAAATTCAGTGTATTTACTCAGTAAATTCAGTGTGTTTACTTAGCAAATTCAGTGAATTTACTCACCAAATTCAGTGAATTTACTGAGATAGGAGATATCGGAATATAATGCATCTCAATTACCGATTGAAGTTTGTTCTGGTATCATGGTCATGAAATCCTGATGTTTTCAATCTTGTCTGAAAATCATTAGAATATTGTCTTGTGGTTTTCAATCTTGTCTGAAAACCCTTTAAAGCTTGTCTGTAGTATTCAGTAAAGACGTTTTTATATATATATTTGCACCAGAAAATATAATGACTCACTCTCAAACGATATTTTGAAGCATGTATTGTTCATAGTAAAACCATAAAACCAACTCAAAATACATAAATAAGTGGAATTCGGTATTTTTCCTCGCCCCCCTGCTCACTACGGTGACGCAGGGGTTTGGGTTCTACGATATCTGCAACGAAAATGGTAATTGTTGGATGAAATTGATATAATCTTTAAAAGAAAAAAAGTCGTTTTGTTTTCGTTTAATCGATTTTTTTGTATCTTTGCCAACAGAATACAAAAGAAAGATGATTATGGCATTGAATCTGAACAAGAATTTGAAACTGTACTATTCCATCAAGGAGGTGGCGGAGATGTTTGGCGTCAACGAGAGTACGCTGCGCTATTGGGAGACGGAGTTTCCTTATCTGAAACCCAAGACATCTGGTCCCGCTAAGATTCGTCAGTATCAGCAGAAGGATATCGATCAGATCAAGTTGATTCATAATCTCGTGAAAGTACGTGGTTTCAAACTTGCTGCCGCCAAGCGTATCATCAATGCCAACCGTGACGGTGCCGACAAAAGAGCACAGGTTCTCACTAAACTGATTGATGTTCGTGAGCAACTGCAATCGTTGAAGAAACAGATGGACTATCTGCAATAGCCATTAGTTAGTTTTTTGTTCAGGTAATATTTGCGACTCATGGGGTGATAAAAGCCTGAGCAATGTCACCATAGCAATATCTTTTTGTGTGTCGGGTTGCAATGATATCTGTATGGAAATTTTTCTGATGCCGCAGATGGCAGGCTTGTTTCCAAGTCATCGAAAAAGAGCGATTGTAGATGGTGGCTAAGAAAGCTGCCTGTTCTTTCAGTTGCAATTGCTGAAGTTGTGGATGGAGCAAGAATTGTAGTCGTATGAAAATAGCTAAATAACGGCATTGTCCCTCCATCGTGCTAAGCCGTCGGATGCGAGAGCGTCGTGCCTCTGTTCCATCCTGGAGATTGAATACGAAACCATAATCTTTGGAGAGTGCGGTTTGGTTCCAGACTGCTTCCACCTCTTCAGCGAAAGAGGGTTTCATCTGAAAGCGACCTATTGAGAAATTAGCTCCTTTCACTCCTTTTAAAATATAGAGCCCGTTGACGGTTGCGGTCTCTATCTCATCCTTCCATTTAGAATAACGGATCAGTTCAGGAAAGACAATAGCTTCTGCTAAACGAGCATCAACACCAAACTCCTCAAAAAGAGGTTTCCATGTCGCATGATGCTCATTCACAAACTGCTCCGCTGATGTCCAGTCATCACCGAACACTTTGTGGTAGTTGGTAGAAAATGCTGTGGCACTGCCCATGATGAGCAATAGCCACAGCATAATGTATTGTCTTGCGTTTGTCATTTCAGAGTTTATAGATGCACTTCACGATTTTGTTATCATCTATCATCACCCACTCTAAATGGTCACCCTTGTTCTCAAATGAAATCGGTGAACAGCTAGTCATACCGTTGATGATGAGCTCACCCGTCTGACTGAATTCCACCTGTCGCTTACCGCTGCGACTCTTATAGACACCATAGGGTGGCTTGTCGGCACCCTGACTCGTCTGTTTCATACGTTGATCCACCTTTTTGTTGAGGCTCTCAAGCTCCGACTCGCTGATGATGCGGAACTTGCCACATTCCACCACACCATATTCCACCTCATCACCTTTCTCACGCATAGCCAAATATGGCCAATCGCAAGAGCCAAAGTCATGGAAACCTCTACACTCAAAAATTGCAAAACGCCAGCCTCCGCTAGGCAGTTCATAAATAGTCTCCGGACATACACCTCCTAATGGGAAGATCTCCGGCATTTCTTTATAGGCATCATCGAGCAAGCATCCTGTCATGATAACAGCGTTCAGGTCTGTCCTGCCAACGGCACACTGAGGAAGTTCTCCCAGATCAACCAGACGCTGCGACAGTCTGTTGAACTCTTCAGCATAGTGCTTGACATTCGCAATCTGTCGCTGTAGCGATGCACGATACTCTTTTGCTGCTTCCAAACGGTAGTTATAGAGCAGTTGGTCAGCATCAGCATAAAGGGCATCTATTTTTTGAGGATCTTCCTCATCACAGATTTGATCGTAGATCTTCTTTAATTTACTCTCATACTTTTTGGCGATGGCACTATAGTCATGGTTGGCTTCCTCCCTCATCTGCTGCTGATAGTTGTTGGTCAGTCTGCCCACCTGAGCCTCGTAACTACTGAACGCCTTGGTCATGTCCTGAGTCTGGTTGGAAAAGTTGCGGGCATTCATAGCCATCTGCTGCATCTGCTGCACGAACTCAGGATGTGCTTTGATATAAGCCTCCTGCTCCTCCTCGCTCATCTTTTCAAACTTCTCCAGGTCCATCGTGTTGACGTTGCCTCCCAAAACCTTCGCCATCACTTTATCCTGAATGGGCTTTTTCTTCGATTCCGGGGCATTCTCATCGTTGAGGATAGCCAACTCTTCCTTGGTAAGACCAAACTGGTTCTGTATCTTACCTTCCCATTTCTGGCGCAGGGCTTCCATCTCTTCATCTGAGCAACCTGACTGCTCGCGCTGTAACTGGTCAGCACGGACCACTACTGCAGCAATCTTCTGGGCATATGCATCACGCTCCTCCATCGTGCTTTTTGCCATCTTCTCAGCAGAAGGCAATGGTGGCAGCTCGTTCATCAGAGCCTCTGCTGTAGTGGCTGTACTGGGTGTCAACAGACCATCCCACGTAACAGTTGAAGTCCTACGCTTGGGGATAATATCGCTTCCTTGTGCGATGGCAAGATTCGAGGCATCGCCAGACTCCTCCTGTGGCATCGTCTGGGTTTCTTTCTCTGCTTTCTTACTATTACCCATCGCATTCTGCAGGGCTTTCTGCTTCAAATTCTTAAGAAACCCCTGAGCATTAGTTTCTGATGGGGTGAGCAGCATCAAGGCTGCTATCATCATAAATATCTTTTTCATACGCTATTATCGTTTGATGAATACAACACGACGATTCTGGGCACGACCGGCCTCGGTCTTGTTATCGGCAATGGGCTCGTGGGAGCCCTTACCTACAGCCTTCAGGTTGAAGCCGTCAACGCCTAAGCCCTCCAGTGCCTTTACAATAGCCTCGGCACGCTGTTGTGACAGTGGGTCGTTGATCTTGTCAGATCCTTGATTGTCAGTATGACCTTGAACTTCGAAGCGAGCACTTGGATTCTTTTTCATATAGTCGGCGACTTTCATGATCTCCACCATCGACTCCTGCTTCAGCGTTGCCTTGCCAGTATCGAAGAGAATATTGTTGGTCACGAACTTTCCTGTCTCCTGGATGGCCTTCTCAACGGCAGAAACATCCTGTGCATTGCGATCGTAGAGCGCAACGGCACCTTTGGCAATCACCACGTTGCGGATGAAGGTGAGGTTCATATAGTCATAAGGGACTTGGAAACACATCCATGTGGGCTGGTTGACACGTGGGAGGTTCACCACCCGCTTGTCGTTGAAATAAACCTTCAGCGCACGTTTGTTGAACGACAGGGCCACATGGTTCCAACCCTTCTTGAAGCTGTATTCGAAACTACCATCGTGGTTTCCATTGAACATATAACTATGCTCTTCGGTATCACAAACACCATGTCTCAGGACGAATGCAGTCAGGTCTCCTTCATCATGTCCTTCACCTGGGTACTCAGAACGGTCCTTGGTAACGGCAAGAATCAGTTTTATGTCATTCAAGCCGATATCATCCTTGCTTGGCCAATAGTAGAAATCATATTCAATGGTGAACTCCTCTGGCAGATAGGCACCCTGCTCCTTGATGAGGGGCTGTATCTGAGCATTGTCAGTAGGATTGATGGCTTTTACACCAGCAACAGTCTTGACCTCTGTCGTACCTGAGAACATATCCCACTTAGAGGGGAACTCGCCTACTTGTTCTGCTGTTACATCATCTTGGAACATGATGACAGAGCCGCGCTTGAAGTCGGATGAGGTGGCAACCTGCGGATTCTCGTCAGCAGCTTCAACTTCCTCGTCGTTGTCCTTGCTCTTCTTATCCTTCTTGCCTTTCACGGCGTCTGTCGCCTCATCCTGCGCTTTGTCCATTCCTTTGTCCATCGCATTATCAACGGTGCCGTCGATTCTGTTTTCAATCTTAGACTTTGCCTTGTCTTTCAAACGGTTTAACCAACTTTGCGCATCGGCATTCATAACCATGGCAATAGCCACGACTAGCAAAATAATCAGTCTTTTCATAAACGTTATTTTTTAATGTTTTAAGTTATTGGTTATTGATAGGATATTATTGATTTGAGGGAACCCACTGGTCTTGGGTGTTGAAGACCTGTTGGATAGTAATGTCCTGAGCCTCCTTCTTGGAGAGTTGGCGGCTCCAACTGACACGCTGACTGGTTGACGCTCCTTCACCATAATTGTTATACTCCAGATATCGGGCAGTCTTCTCACGTTCTTTCTGCCAGTGGTGCCAACCCTCTGGACGAATCTGACGAGGTAACTCACAATTCATGAAGAGTGTATAGCCGTAGTCACGCCAAGGGCGCCCTAAGTATACCTTGCTGACATTCTCCGCAGCAGTAACCTTGCAGTTGTTAAAGATATAACCGTAGGGTATATCCTGTGGGGTAGAGGCGGCAGTGATATAGGAGTCTGCCTTGCAGAAGATGTCACAGTGCTCAAACCATACCGTGGAGGGTCCGAAGATAAAGTCAGTGGTACCTTCTATATAGCTGTCTTTGAAATATTGACGTGAATGGGCATTACCTGTATATACGGTGTCTTGATGACCCAGGAATCGACAGTTCAGGAAGGTAAGCTTGTCGCCTACAGTAAACAGTGCCACAGCCTGTCCCAGTCGTGCAGCGTTATTCTCGACAGTGATATTCTTAAGAGTGATATAGCTACCGTCAATCCTCAAGGTATAGGTGCGGAAAGTACCCATGGGCTTACCCGTGGGAGGGTAAATGATGTTGGCATGATCATCCCATGTGATGATGGTGTTCTCTCGGTCTTCTCCGCAGATCTCGATATGAGTAAGCCATTGTGGGATGATGAGTTTCTCCTTGTAGGTACCTTTCTTCACAAAGATGACTTTATGATATTCCATGAAGGCACGGCATACCTCAATGGCTTCCGCGATGTTGCGGAACTGACCTGTGCCGTCGCGAGCTACCACGAGGGTGTCAGGATTGTCGTAAGCATTTGCCGCATGTACACTGACCATCGTCAGCAAGGCATAGATTAGTGTTAGTAGTTTTTTCATATCGTTACATAATTTGTGTCGCTTCCTGTAAGTCATTGATGGTCTTGAGTTGGTCGATAATAGTCTTAACGTCTTCACGATCATGGACACGGATCTCGATATCTCCGTTAAACACACCCTCCTCACTTGTGATAGTGAACTTATGGATGTTGACGTTCATCTGGGAAGAGATAACACTTGAGATGTCCATCACCATTCCCATACGATCAATACCTTCGATATGAATGGTGGCATCGAAGAAGAGACGTTTGTGCATGTCCCATTTGGCATCAAGGATGCGGTTTCCGTAACTGGTCTTGAGCTTGTTGGCAACAGGACAGTCACGCTTATGGATCTCTATACGGTGCTTGTTGTCGATAAATCCAAGGATATCATCCCCTGGAATGGGGTGACAGCAATGACGGAACTTATACTGTCCGATATTGTCGTCGTTGATGAAGATAGGCTTCTTGCGATTGAATTTCTCTGGGACAACAAAGAATTCTTGTGTGGTGTCTTCTTTCTTGGCTTTCTTTCCCAAGAAAGGTACCAGTCGTCGCCATCCTTTCTTGTTCTCATCGGTATTCTTGCCTTGTAACTCATCGATATCCTTTTCGCCCAGCAGAATAGTCTTCTCACCTAGAGCCTGGAAGAAAGACTCGCGGCTGCGCTCTTCATGGAAAGCGGCTAGTTTATCTGCAACAGTTGGGGTGTTCTCTAATTCATTCTTCTTGAGGAAATCATTGAGGATATCCTCACCGCGTTTCTGTATCTCACGTCCATTGCGACGCAGGATTGCCTGTATCTTTGCTCTCGCCTTCGCAGTGGAAACGAAATTGATCCACGAGGCTTGTACGTGTTGTGCCTTGGAGGTCAGAATTTCCACCTGGTCACCACTATTCAGTTTGTGACTCAGTGGTACGAGCTTGTGATTGACCTTGGCACCAATACAATGGGAGCCGAGGAAGGTGTGGATGCTGAAAGCGAAGTCGAGTGCCGTACATCCGGTAGGCATGGTCTTGATCTCTCCTTTTGGCGTGAAGACGAAGATTTCAGAGGCAAAAAGGTTGAGCTTGATAGCATCAAGGAAATCCATGGCATCAGGTTGTGGATCATCGAGAATCTCCTTGATAGTGCGCAACCACTCGTTTAGCTCTGACTCATCCTCCGTAAACTCTTTCTCCATACCGTCTTTGTATTTCCAATGGGCGGCAAAACCCTGCTCGGCAATCTCGTCCATGCGGTCGGAGCGGATCTGTACTTCTATCCATCGCCCTTGTTTGGACATCAGGGTGACGTGTAGAGCTTGGTAACCGTTAGCCTTTGGATGACTCAGCCAGTCGCGAAGACGGTCAGGATGTGACTTGTATATTTTAGAGATGGCAACGTAGATGTTAAAACACTCATTGATCTCTTCCTCACGTTTATCTGGAGTGAAGATGATACGGACAGCAAGGATGTCGTAGACCTCATCAAAAGTAACGTGCTTGTTCTGCATCTTGTTCCAGATGGAGAAGGGTGTCTTCACACGCTCTTTGATCTCGTACTTGACTCCCATCTGACGAAGTGACTCCTCAATAGGAGCAGTAAACTGATCGAAGAGTTCCCGACGTGATGCTTCTGTGGAGGCAAGCTTTTTCTTGATGCTGTTATACTCGTCAGGATGCTCATATTGGAAACTCAGGTTCTCCAGTTCAGACTTGATCTTATAAAGTCCCAGACGGTTGGAGAGTGGAGCGTAGATATATAAAGTCTCTCCAGCAATCTTGTACTGTTTGTTGGCTGGTTGCGACTCTAAGGTACGCATATTATGCAGACGGTCACAAATCTTGATGAGGATGACACGGATGTCATCACTCATTGTCAACAGTAATTTCTTGAAGTTCTCCGCCTGTGCTGATGCTTGTTCTCCAAAGATACCACCACTGATCTTTGTCAGTCCGTCAACAATCTGGGCAATCTTGGGACCAAAGATGTTTTCGATGTCTTCTGTGGTATAGTCTGTATCCTCAACCACATCATGGAGTAAGGCAGCACAAATACTTGTGGATCCCAATCCTACCTCCTCGCAAGCAATTTGAGCAACGGCAATGGGGTGCAGAATATAAGGCTCACCAGACAGACGACGTACTCCTTTGTGTGCCTGTCGGGCAAAATTGAATGCCTTGGTAATGATATCGACTTTCTTACGATGTCGTGAGGCAAGATAACTATCCAACAAGTGCTGAAAAGCACCATTAATCAGTTTTTCGTCAGCATCTTCGCGTAATTTCTGCTCTTCGTCCATATACCTTATTATATAATATAGTGACTATAGGATCTATAGGGACTATAGTGAAATATTATCTGCGTCTTCTCCTAGATGATTTACGACCTTTGGATTTTCTCTTTGTGGCACGTCCCTTCTTGGCTGTCGCTTTCTTACCACCACGACGAGCTTTGGAGTGACGTCCTATGCGTCCTTTACGTCCTTTCTTGTAAGAGCGTTTGCTCTTATGATAGTAGGTGGGGGTATAGTCATTGACTTCCACAATGGTGCGGTTCGTCAGTAACTCATTAGCTTTGTAATTGCAGATAGCGTCTTCGTTCTCAATGTATCTGTTAACATCAGATAGGGGCAGGCGGAGTGCATAAGGTTCTGTGTTACCTGGGATAATGTCGTGACGATACATTGGATTGAGGGCACGCAACATCTCAATATCTACATTCAGAACCTTGGCAATCTGTTCTAAGTGAATCTTCTTGGTGACCATGACGGTGTCCGTCTGGGCAGGCAGACGACTGCTCATCGGACAGATGTTGTGCAAAGAGTAGTACGTCATCATGTAGTTGGCAGCAATGAAAGCTGGCACATAACCACGTGTCTCTCTGGGCAAGTAAGGGTAAATTTGCCAATAGTCCTTAGAACCGCCAGAACGCTGGATTGCCTTGCTGACATTACCTGGTCCGCAGTTGTAGGCGGCAATCACCAGGTTCCAGTCGCCAAATACTTTATAGAGGTCGCTCAACAAATGAGCTGCGGCATAGGATGCCTTGATAGGGTCGCGGCGTTCGTCTACCAGCGAGTTCATCTGAAGATTATATTGTCTGCCGGTAGCGGGCATGAATTGCCAAAGTCCTGCGGCTCCCACGCGGGATACTGCCTTTGGGTTCAGCGCAGACTCGATGACAGGCAGGTATTTCAATTCCAATGGTATCTGGTATGTCTCCAAAGCCTCCTCGAAGATAGGCATATAGAAATTACCTGCTCCAAGACAATAGGCGATGGTGCCACGCAAGCGACTGGCATAGCGGTCAATAAACTGTTGCACCACATTATTATGAGCCATCTCCATCACTGTTGGCATGCGTGACAGACGCTCAATGTAGACTTCCTCCGGATAGTGGGGATTTTCATTCCTCATATTACAGTCTCCAGAGGTGAGATAGGTCTTTGCCATATACTCATTCAGAAGACTGTCGAGGTCGTAAGTCATCGCCTCAGGAAATTCTATAATCTCCTCGTTACCGCTTTGGTCTATGACGACAATCTCGTCTTCTTCATCCACTCCATCCTCTGGCTCTGTCTCAATTTGAGCCTGTACGGTGATTGACATGCCAAAAAGTATGGCGAGCAGCATAAGAATTTTCTTGCTTATCATTCCTTATTTGGTTTTAAAAATTTAACTTGCAGTTGACTCCCAACGACTGGGCTTGTAATGGGTTACCGCCACCATGGTTGGGAATTACGGTAGGCTCAACCTTCAGACTCAGGTCCTTTGAGATATCAAAGGCAGACAGTTCTGCGTCCACATAAGCGTCAATCACGGAGAGCGCATAGACACCTATCATCACAAAGATACTTAAATCACGCCAGCGACGGTATTTATCTTTACGATTCTTGAAGATCTCCTTATAACGTTCTTCATTAGTGCTATTGATTTCCACACCTAAATGCAGGAACTTGTTATAACTTGCTGTACCAGGGTCGTTGTCCATGAGGTCGAGATAGGCTTGTGAGTAATCTTTGTACATCATGTTATTCCAGGTGAGTGCATAGATACACCCGATGAATCCTCCGTAGATGATGGGGAGTTTCCAGTATTTGCGATTGTAAATCTGACCAGCTCCGGGCAATACCAGTGCCAGCCATAAAGCACGCTTAGGGTCAGGTCGCCAAGTGTTCCAGTCACGCTTAGGCTTGACAATGCGTGTAGAGTCTATCAATACAGAAGACACAGGCTCTTCTTCGATGGTCATCACAGAGTCAGCGCGGGTGAGAGAGTCGATGCGTGCCATCAGCACATCGATGCTGTCAACGGGTGTCGCCTTACTATCTGTCTGCGCCATGGCACACGTCCCCGTCACCATCATCAAGAAGATAAATAGTGAGCGAAGCATATATATGGCATGATGGTGTTTCAAAGTTTTATTCCTTATTTGTTGTTAACACTGTCGAGGGTATTCATGATACGCTCTAATTCCTCCTCGTTATCGAAAGAGATACTGATTTTCCCCTTTCCCTTAGGAGAGCAAGTCATCTGTACCTTGGCTTGGAAGAATTGGGTGAGACGGTCTTTTAGTACACTAAATTCTTCAGGAAGTCGTGTCTTTCCCGTCATTTTTCCTGTTGCTGTCTTGATATTCTCCCCGTTCTTCAAAGCTTGAACCATCTCCTCCACTTTACGGACAGAATACTGGTGCTTCTGTATCTCCTTGAAAAGTTTAATCTGGGTAGAAGGACTGTCGATGGCAAGCAGGGCACGTGCGTGTCCCATGTCTATCTCGTGGTTCTTAAGTGCCATCTGTACCTGAGCAGGGAGTTTTAAGAGACGGAGAAAGTTGGTTACTGCTGTGCGACTCTTTCCCACACGTTTGGAAATCTTGTCTTGGGTCATTCCCGTTGTCTCTGCGAGATGCTGGTAGGCAAGTGCCACCTCAATAGCATTCAGGTCTTCACGTTGGATATTCTCTACAAGAGCCATCTCCATCACCCCTTCGTCCTCAACGGTACGGATGTAGGCAGGAATTGACGTCAGACCAGCCAGTTGTGAGGCACGCCAACGGCGTTCCCCAGCAATAATCTGGTATTTGCCGTTGTCCATTTGACGGAGGGTGATAGGTTGTATGATACCTACCTCACGAATACTATTTGCCAGCTCTTGTAAGGCTTCTTGGTCAAATTCTCTACGAGGTTGGTTAGGATTAGGCTCTATCTGTGATATGGCAATTTCATTGAGGTTAGAGCTGCCTTGTGTCCTAACCTCACTGCCAGTGTCAATCAGTGCATCCAGTCCACGACCTCCACCAATATCGTCAAGTCCGCGTCCTAGTACACTCCTGTCGTATTTCTTTCTTACCGCCATTTCCTTAGCTGTTTTTATTGATAATCTCCTTTGCCAATGCAAGGTGGTTTTTCGAACCCGTAGAGTCTGCATCATACAGGATAACGGGCAGTCCATGGCTGGGACTTTCTGATAATTTGACATTACGTTGGATGACCGTCTTGAAGACCAGCTCCTGGAAATGACGCTTCACCTCATCATAAATCTGGTTGGCGAGGCGCAGACGGGAGTCGTACATGGTCAGCAGGAAGCCCTCGATCTCCAATTTAGGATTCAACTTGCTCTTAATGATACGGATGGTATTGAGTAGTTTACTGATTCCTTCCAATGCGAAGTATTCACACTGGACGGGGATGATGACGGAGTTCGCTGCAGTGAGAGCATTCACTGTGATGAGTCCAAGAGAAGGAGAACAGTCGATGAGGATATAGTCATAATCGTCGCGGATAGGAGCCAGCAGTTGTCCTATCACATTCTCCCTGTTCTTCAAGTTCAGCATCTCTATCTCGGCACCTACTAAATCGATATGGCTCGGAATGATGTCGAGTCCTTCAATATCTGTTGTGTAAATGGCATCGCGAACATCAGCCTTGTCAATGATACATTCATATAATGAGCATTCTACTTCTTGGATGTTCACACCCAAGCCACTAGAAGCATTCGCCTGTGGATCTGCGTCAACCACAAGGACCGTCTTCTCCAGAGTAGCAAGAGAGGCAGCCAAGTTGATTGCTGTCGTTGTCTTGCCAACACCGCCTTTTTGGTTTGCTAAAGCTATTATCTTTCCCATATTCAATCTTACACCTTAATGTGTATAATAGGATGCAAAGTTACGAATTTTATATGAGAATCTGTCAAATCTCAACCTTTTTTAGTAAATTTGCAGGCAAATAATAATTTTTTCATGGAAAATAAGAACCCTTTTATATTAATTTCTAATGATGACGGCTATCAGGCAAAGGGAATCAATTGTCTGGTGGATATGATACGTGACATGGCGGATATCCTGGTATGTGCCCCTGATGCGGGCAAAAGCGGGTCAGCATGTGCCTTTACGGCAAATGATCCTCTGACGCTAACACCATGGGTACAGGAAGAGGGATTAGAGATATGGTCGTGTAATGGAACTCCTGTGGATAGTGTGAAACTAGCCCTGGATGAATTATGTCATGGCAGGCGACCCCAGATGGTGATTGGTGGTATTAACCACGGAGACAATGCATCTGTTAATGTCCATTACAGCGGTACGATGGGTGTTACTTTAGAGGGTTGCATGAAATATATCCCCTCTGTGGCATTCTCCCTTTGTACTCATGATTACTTTGCTGATTTTGAGCCATTGCGTCCTTATATCCGAAAGATTGTAAGAAAAGTGTTGGATGAAGGACTGCCAAAGGGTGTCTGTCTGAATGTAAACTTCCCTGTCGTCGACCATTTTGAGGGTGTCAAGATTTGTCGTATGGCACCTGGTACCTGGGGAAGTGAGACTGTGAAATGCCATCACCCCCGTGGCTATGACTATTGGTGGATGGTGGGAAAATATACCAATGATGAGCCGGAGGCAGAGGATACGGACAACTGGGCATTGACACATGGTTATGTGGCAATTACGCCGACGAAGATTGACGTGACATCCTATGAGATGATAGAACAGATGAAAAACTGGGATTTATGAAGTATTATCTGATAGTAGGGGAGGCGAGTGGTGACCTGCATGCGTCACATCTGATGCAATCACTGAAGAAACAAGATGCGGAGGCGCAATTCCGCTTTTTGGGTGGAGACCTGATGACGGCAGTAGGGGGCACTCGTGTTAAACATTACAAGGAATTGGCATATATGGGTTTTATTCCTGTATTGCTGCACCTTCCTACTATCCTTCGTCATATGAAAATGTGCCAGCAGGATATCCTGCAATGGCAACCTGATGTGGTTATCTTGGTCGACTATCCCGGCTTTAACTTGAAGATCGCGAAGTATGTCAAGGAACATTCCAATATCCCCGTTTATTACTACATCTCTCCCAAGATATGGGCTTGGAAAGAATACCGTATTAAAAATATCAAGCGGGATGTGGATGAGCTTTTCTCAATCCTGCCTTTCGAGGTAGATTTCTTTGAGAAAAGACATCATTACCCCATTCATTATGTTGGGAATCCGACAGCACAGGAAGTGCGGGAGTTTTTAGAGAGAGGAAAAATGGAGAGAAGAGAGGGGAAACCCGTCATCGCTCTATTGGCAGGTTCAAGAAAGCAGGAAATCAAGGATAACCTTCCTGCCATGATAGCTGCCACTCGTCATTTGTCAACAACATACGATATCGTTTTGGCAGGGGCACCGAGTATCACCCCCTCTTACTATGAGCAGTTCTTGCAAAACAGTGCCGTCCGTCTTGTTGTCAACGAGACCTATTCCTTATTATCGGAAGCGACAGCGGCTTTGGTGACCAGTGGCACGGCGACATTGGAGACGGCGATGTTCCGTGTTCCGCAGGTGGTGTGCTACGAGACACCTATTCCTAAGATAATCGCCTTCTTAAAGAAACATCTTTTGAAGGTGAAGTATATCTCGCTGGTGAATCTGATAGCCGACAACGAGGTCGTGCCTGAGCTGGTGGCAGATACATTTAGTGTGGAGAATATCCGCAAGCACCTGGAGGCGATACTTCCTGGTGGTGCAGCGCGTCAGGAGATGTTAGAAGGGTATGAGGAAGTGTATCGTCGCTTGGGCGACAGTCATGCACCAGATGTGGCAGCTCAGTTGATGTGTAAACTAATAACTCAAAATAATTAATACATATGAACACATTTTTATCTTGGCTGGGTTTTGATGCTCAGAAACATTCCGTCAAAGTTGAAATGATGGCGGGATTAACAACCTTCCTTACCATGTCGTACATCCTTGCCGTCAACCCGATTATTCTTAGTGAAACGGGTATGGACAAGGGTGCGGTGTTCTCAGCGACAGTGATTGCTGCCATGGTGGCAACACTCGTAATGGCTTTCTATGCCAAGATGCCTTTCGCACTTGCCTCAGGTATGGGACTGAACGCTTTCTTTGCCTATACGCTGGTCCTGGTGATGGGGTTTTCATGGCAAGAGGCTTTGGCTGCCGTATTTATAGAGGGTATTCTCTTCATTCTTCTCACTCTATTTAAAGTTCGCGAGGCTATCGTTTCCTCGATTCCTATGAATCTCCGTTATTCTATCTCTGTGGGCATCGGTTTGTTTATTGCTTTTATCGGACTGAAGAATGGTGGTATTATTGTTGTGAATGAGTCAACTGCAACAGGTTTGGGACCTTGGACAACGAATTCCATACTTGCTGCCTGTGGTATTTTGCTAGGTGCAATCTTGTTGGTGATGAAGGTTCGTGGAGCTTTGTTCTATACCATTCTTATCATGACAGTCATCGGTATTCCCTTCGGCATTACACAGATTCCTGAGAATTTTTCGATATTGAGCCTTCCTGCGTCTTTGGGTCCTGTTGCCTTTAAGATGGATTTCTCTCGTTTCCTCTCGTTGGATATAGACTATTATATTGTAATAGCAACCCTGTTGTTTATGGATTTGTTTGACACTATTGGTACCCTGATAGGAACATCCACGGCTGCTGGTATGGTAGACAAGAAGACGGGAAAGGTACAGAATCTGAGTAAGTCATTAATGGCTGACGCCGTGGGTACTACTGTAGGTGCCATTTGTGGTACTTCTATCGTAACGACATATTTGGAGAGCACGACAGGAATTGCTGCAGGTGGACGTACGGGACTGACAGCATTCACTGTGGCAGTATTGTTCTTCCTGTCATTGTTCTTCTCTCCCATTTTCCTGATGATTCCCTCAGCAGCTACTACTAGTGCATTGTTCCTGGTAGGTGTGATGATGCTCCGCCAGATCATATATATCGATTTTATCGATTTCTCGGAATCGATGCCCTGTTTTGCTACCATACTGATGATACCTTTTACAGCAAGTATCTCAGAGGGTATTATCCTAGGTATGCTCTCGTATGTCATCGTGAAGATGTGCACGGGTCGTCATCGTGAATTGACAGCGATGATGTATATCCTTGCAACTTTCTTTATCTTGAAATATATAGCACCATTGTTTTAAATTAATTATTGACAATTAAAATATAAGAATTATGAAAAAACAGTTATTTACGTTATCGCTTCTCGCATTATGTATGACGGTAGGAGCACAGAACATCCAGCTTCATTATGATTTTGGACGTAACATCTACACTGGTGAAGAGTCAGGTCGTCAGAAAGTGACTATTACCCTTGAGCAGTTCAAGGCAGATAAGTGGGGCTCTTGGTTCTATTTCGTGGATGTCGACCTGGGTCGTCACTTCACTGAGAGTGCCTATACGGAGATTGCCCGTGAGTTCAACTTGGGCAAGCAGTCACCTTTCGCAGCACATGTTGAGTACAATGGAGGACTGAGTCGTAATGGCAGTTTCCAGCAGGCAGCTTTGGTGGGTGCCGCCTATAACGGTCATACAGCTGATTTCTCGAAAACCTGGTCAGTTCAGTTGATGTATAAGCAGTATTTCAAGAGTTATGATAACACCCGCTCATATGCCAGTGCTCAGTTGACGGGTGTGTGGGGCTTGAATTTCTGCAATAACAAACTGCGTTTTGCCGGTTTCATTGACTTCTGGCGTGGTGAGAAGGCAAATAATCATGGTTGTCTGGTCATCCTTTCCGAGCCACAGCTGTGGTATAACTTCACAGAGCATTTCAGCGTAGGTACTGAATGGGAGTTCTCTAATAATTTCGTGTATAACAGTGACCCGGAGAGCACCAAGACGTTCTTCTGGAATCCGACACTTGCTGTGAAGTGGAATTTCTAAATATGGATTTACAAATATTCCCAGAATGAATATCCGCATAATAATTTTCATCGTTGGTGCTTTGTTGATGAATTGTATGAGTAGTCTTGCACAAGACAATGAGGCTCCCAAGGGAAAGTTAATCTATTGCAGTTACGCCTGTGACCGTCATGCTGGTCTGGGTAAGAGCTATTGTGAGTTGATAGCAGATATAGGTAAACGTCCTCAGGTGGTGGTCAGTCTGTATAACAAATGCCACTATAGGGATGCTGTCAATAAGACATTCGATGTCAAAGAACAGGATGTTGAGCGAATGCAGCAACTGCTTGCCGACCTGAAAGTCTATCAGCTCGATGGTTATCAGCATGATGAGCAGTTGGAAGGTGGAGCCGCCTATCGCATCTATATGGAATATGCCTCTGGTACACATATCAATGCTGTCTGGTCTGGACATGAGATCAAACCAGAGGCTGAGGCTGCCTATGCTGCCATCGAACGGTTCTTCGCTCCATGGCGGGAACAGGTGGATGTGAAAGAGTGAAAGGGAAAAATGAAGAGGAAGCATGAGCTTCCTCTTTGTTTTTCTAGTTGGTGAGTTTCTTCTTGAGTTTCTTAATACTCTTGTTGATAGCTTTCTGTTTCTTACGGGCTTCTTTCTTTTTCCGCTTCTCTTCCTTGCGAGCCTCTTTCTCACGTTTGCGCTCTTCCTTCTTTAACTGCTTCTCCATCTTTCGAGCTTCTTTTGCAGCTTCTTTGGCGGCTTTGCGCTCACTCTTTTTCTCAGCCTTTTCCTTGGCGGAGGCTTCTAAGGCTTCTCGCAGCATCTGTTTGTCAAAGGTAAAGACATGACCGAGGATTCCAAAAGACAGGACCTTTGTCTCATCACCCATTTTCACATGTGTGGTGTTGCAGATGAGGTAGTTGTCCACCTCCAGTTTCGAGTTCAGGGCCACCTCAACGGTTTTGTTGACAATACCTTTTCCCAAGTCTGTCAGTACATTGTCACCCATCCGGTTAGTAGCTTCCTCATCGACATACTCCTTCACGGCCTCCATCATCGCCTTCTTATGCGCTTTCTTGTCCGGGACGGTTTTTGCCATCGCTACCACGGCAACGATGACGATGACAATTATCAGAAACTTCTTCATCTTTTTACTTATTGTATTTCCTCAGTAAATTCTTGACGAGTTTGCCGTACACCTTGATGACATCGTCAGGCCAGGGACCTGTAGCAGTGGCACGGGGCAGGAGCATCGAGCAACTCTCGTTCTTGTCGCTGATAGACCAGCAGATCCAGCTTACTCCTAAGCGCTCACACAGTTGTATCCATTTTTCTTCACTCTCAGGGTCGATCTTACCGTCGCCAGACGCTTCTGTGGCACCACTCTCGGAAATGAATACGGGGATGCCCTTCTTGACAGCGTCCTCCATGCGGTCACGCAGATAGTCACCATGGGTGGCAGCATAGAAATGAACGGTGTACATGATATTCTTAAAACCAGTCAATGGACTCTCTGCCACGAGGTGGATATCCTGATCCCAGTGGGGACAGCCTACCAGTACGATATTGTCCGGGTCGTACTTGCGGATCTCGCCAATCACCTCTGCAGCGTATTTCTTCAGGTCAGCCCAGGTGTCCTCCACAGGCTCGTTGTATATCTCATAGATGATATGGGGATACTTGCCGTATTTCTGTGCCATCTCGCCAAAGAACTTCTTCGCCTCAGCGGTCTGCATGTGGTGGCTATGCCAGTCGATGATGACATACACGTTATTCTTGATGGCGGCCTCGATGACATTGGTCATACATTGCTTGGCAAAGGTGGGATTCTCCAGGTAGTTGTCCTCAATCATAATACCCATTGCCGCACGGACAACACTGGCGTTCCAGTCTTCTTTCAGCGTTTTGACAGCCTTTTTGTTATAGAAACGAGGCCAGATGTTATGCCATCCGAAACTGACACCACGGAGGATAACGGGTCTCCCATTCTGGTCACACAGTTGTGAACCCTTTACTTGTAACTGTCCCCATTTCTTGACAGGGTCTTGGGCATGTGCGCTGATGGCACATAGCATCAGGATAATAGTTAATAGCTTCTTCATATCAGTTAAAATAAGGATATCGTGTATAGGTATATGACGGCGGCAGGGATGGCAAGCAGGGAAGAGTCAAAACGGTCGAGCATACCCCCATGACCTGGCAGGATACTGCCAGAGTCCTTGATGCCGAGGGTGCGCTTGAAGAGACTCTCCACCAAGTCGCCCCATGTGCCGAAGACAACAACGACCAAGCCCAGTCCTAGCCATTGCTCTAGGGTGAGCATGCCACTACTCCTGAATCCTGCGTCAGCGAGGTAAGAGAGCTGTCCGCTGTCGAAGACATACAGGAGGTAGGCGACAGCGAGGACTACGACAGCCCCGCCGATACTGCCTTCCCATGATTTCCCTGGGGAGATACGGGGGAAGAGTTTATGTCTGCCCAGCAGAGAGCCAATGCAGTAGGCTCCTGTGTCGTTCATCCATAGGAAGATGAATACCGACAGGGGCAGGATGGGGTTGAATAAGACCAGTCCCTCTGGTGATGCCGTAAACGCCAGCACGTTCAGTAACGAGAAGGGGAGGGCGATATACATCTGTGAGAGCATGGTGTAAGCCCAGTTGTTGATAGGGTCTTCCTGTTTCATATACAGCTCTGCCACCAGCAGATAGATCACCGTCACGAGATAGGGGATAAACACCACTGATTTCGCAGCCCCGCCATAGATGTCACTACAATAGTAAGTCATGGCGAAGAAGAAATAGACACCTGCCACTGTGCAGATGAAACGGTTGACAGTCACTCCAGGACGCTCGTTGACGAGTCCGGTAAATTCCCAGACAGTAAGTACTGTGACAATGGCAAACAACAGTACCATCGCCTCTGGTCGAAGGAAGCTTGCTACGACGGCTGCCACGAAGATGATGCCAGTAATAGTTCTGACGATGAAGTTATTCATAAGCTTATTCTTGTTTATCCGAGTTCTCTGAGTTCTCTGAGTTCTCTGAGTTCTCCGAGATTAATCCTAGTTCCTTGGCTCTTTCCTCAGCCATACGCTCTGCCTCAGCACGCTGCTGAGCCTCTAACAGTTCCTCGGCACGACTGGTCCAGGGACGCTTGCCGAAGATTTCCTCGACATCATCGGCGAAGATAACCTCACGATCAATCAACAATTGGGCAAGACGGGCATGCCCCTCTTTGTGCTCTGTCAGGATCTTCTTGGCACGCTCATATTGTTCGTTGATCATCTTCAGCACCTCGTCGTCCATCACTTTCGCCGTCGTCTCAGAATAGGGCTTCTGGAACGAGTACTCGCTATTATTGTAATAGCAGATATTAGGTAACTTGTCACTCATACCGGCATAAGCGATCATGCCGTATGCCTGTTTGGTAGTACGTTCTAAGTCGTTCATGGCACCAGTGGAGATCTGTCCCACAAACAGCTCCTCAGCGGCACGACCACCTAAGAGGGAGCACATCTCGTCAAGCATGGCCTCTTTCGTCTGCAGTACGCGCTCCTCTGGCAGATACCAGGCGGCACCCAGTGCCTGTCCACGAGGTACGATGCTGACTTTCACGAGGGGGTTGGCAAACTCCGTAAACCACGAGATGGTGGCATGACCGGCCTCATGGATCGCTATCGAGCGTTTCTCAGCCTCCGTCATCACCTTCGTCTTCTTCTCCAGACCTCCAATGATACGGTCTACAGCATCAAGGAAGTCTTGCTTACCTACTTTGGGACGGTTATGGCGAGCCGCAATCAGTGCTGCCTCATTGCATACGTTGGCGATATCCGCACCAGAGAAACCTGGGGTCTGACGAGCCAGGAAGTCAATATCCAGATTCTCATCAAGTTTCAAGGGTTTCAGGTGTACTTGGAAGATCTCCTTACGCTCGTTGAGGTCGGGCATGTCAACATGTATCTGGCGGTCGAAACGACCAGCACGCATCAGGGCGGAGTCCAGCATGTCAGCACGGTTGGTAGCGGCAAGGGTGATGATACCACTGTTCGTACCAAAACCGTCCATCTCCGTCAATAGGGCGTTCAGGGTGTTCTCACGCTCGTCATTACCTCCCATGGCGGGATTCTTCGAACGGGCACGTCCTACTGCGTCAATCTCATCGATGAAGATGATGCAGGGGGCTTTCGACTTCGCCTGCTGGAACAGGTCGCGGACACGACTGGCTCCCACACCCACGAACATCTCCACGAAGTCGGAACCACTCATCGAGAAGAAGGGAACACCAGCCTCACCGGCAACAGCCTTGGCAAGAAGGGTCTTACCTGTTCCCGGAGGACCGACCAGCAAGGCTCCCTTGGGAATCTTACCTCCTAGTTCGGTGTATTTCTGGGGGTTCTTCAGGAAGTCCACGATTTCCTGCATCTCCTGCTTGGCACCAGCCTGACCGGCAACGTCCTTGAAGGTGATTCCCAAGGAACCGCCTTTCTCATACATCTGTGCCTTTGACTTGCCGACGCTGAAGATACCTCCGCGGCCTCCTATGCCTCCGCCTCCCATACGGCGCATGATGAACATCCAGACAAAGATGATACCTGCGAAGAACAGCACGTTCATGACGATGGAGTTGAAGAACTCACTCTCCCGCTGGTTGTCAAACGACAGCTCGCCACTGAATTTCTTCAGGTCGCGTGCCTGGTTGACAAACTGCTCCACCTGGTCTACGGAGCCAAACTCCACAGATACCGTAGGCTCTTTGCCTGTCGCCTTCACTCCTTGGTGGAACACATCACGGATATGCTCTGGCTTGACATACATCTGCAGGGTATTCGTGTTCTTGTTGACCACAATCTTCGAGGCATAGCCTTTCATGACCCATGTCTTGAAGTTACTATACGATGTGGTGGTCTGCACACTTGAGTTCTCGTTGCCATTGGTGAAATAAAGTACGACGATGGCAATGATAGCCACCATGTATATCCAGTTCATATTGAACTTGGGCATATTCATCTTAGGCTCGTTATTCGACTGCTTATCCATTCAATCTCTATTTTTCTTTAATCTAAATCGGGAATATTGGTCAGTGACGCGTCTTCCCATAAATGTTCTAAATCGTAGTATGCTCGCACGTCAGGGAGGAAAATATGTACCATCACGTCGGTATAGTCCATCGCCACCCACTGGGCGTTCTCCAGTCCGGCAACTGCCGTCGGCTTCTCCTGGAGCTCCTTGCGGGCAAACTCGCCGATCGACTCTGTGATCGCCTCTACCTGGGAGGGGGAGTTCCCCTGACATATAATAAAATAGTGGCAGATAGCCCCCTCGATACCCTTTAGGTCAACGGTGACAATCTGCGATCCTTTCTTTTCTTGTATTCCTTTTATGATGGTGTCAACCAGCTGTGTTGATGCTTCCATTGATTATATATAATGTGTTATTGAGTTGCAAAGGTAGTGTAAATCGGACGAAAAACCAAAGGAAAACAAATTTTTTCTTTATCTTTGCAGACGAAAACAATGGAGATGATGAGAAAAACTGCTATGACAACATTCCGGGGAGGCCTGCTGTCCCTCGTGTTATTAATGACTTCTCCTGTCTTTGCACAGGAGCGTGCCGAGGTCTTGTTGGAGACCACGGAGGGGAATATCCGTATCGCCTTGTATAATGAGACTCCCTTACATCGTGATAATTTCCTGAAGGTGGTGGGTATGCAACTCTATGACTCGTTGCTGTTCCATCGGGTGATCAAGGATTTCATGGTGCAGAGCGGCGACTTGAACAGCAAGCATGCGAAACCGGGTGCACTGCTGGGGACGGGTGAGCTCGACTATACCACAGAGGCGGAGTTCCGTCTGCCGCAGTTGTTCCACAGACGTGGCGCCGTGGCTGCCGCCCGTGAGGGGGATAAGGTCAACCCCGGGCGCCGTTCTGGTGCTTGCCAGTTCTATATCGTGTGGGGAAAACAATGGGACGATGCCCGTCTTGCCAAGGTGCAGGAACGTCTCGATACGTTGACACAGGGCACCGTTAAGATAACACCGGAGATGGCTGAGGTGTATAAGAGGGTGGGAGGTACCCCTCACCTGGATGGACAATATACTGTCTTTGGGGAGGTCATTGAGGGCTTGGATATCGTCGAACGCATCCAGCAGGTGGCTACGGATAAGAACGACCGCCCCTTGACGGATATCCGTATCTTACGTGCCACCATCACGAAAAACCCGTTTGCTCCGGCTCCAAAACCAGAGAAAAAGAAACAAATTTCACGTCGGAAGCAAAAAAAGTAGCCAAAATTTTTGCGCATTCCGAAAAAAGCAGTACCTTTGCACCCGCAATCGAAAAAGATTGGGGTATGGTGTAATGGTAACACTACAGATTCTGGTCCTGTCATTCTTGGTTCGAGTCCGAGTACCCCAACTCATAAATCCGCAAGTTGTTGAATAAACACTTGCGTTTTTTTTATGCCCGGGTCTCTGTGGATTGTTAATTATTAACATATATAAAGTGTAAGGATATAGATTATTTTTATATCTTTGCAACATCAATAACTAAATGATTTCTTATGATGAAAAAATTAATCCCAGTTTTAGGATTGGCAGTTCTTGTCATTGGCTGTACTTCCGCCGATAAGACAACGAAGAACACCATCAACCAGGAGGAAGTGATGACGAAGATGTCACTCGAGGACAAGGCTCATTTTGTAATCGGTACAGGTATGCAAGGTTTCTCTGGTGACGAGGCAGTGATCGGTGCTACTAAGAATCTCGTACCTGGTGCCGCAGGTACCACCTATCCGCTCGACTCTCTCGGTATCCCGGCTATCGTGTTGGCTGACGGTCCTGCGGGACTCCGTATCGACCCCACCCGTGAGGGTGACTCCGCGACCTATTATTGTACCCATTTCCCTATCGGTACGCTGTTGGCATGTACGTGGAACACGCAACTCGTGGAAGAGGTGGGTGTCGCCATGGGACAGGAGGTGAAGGAGTATGGTGCCGACGTGCTGCTGGCTCCTGCCCTCAATATCATGCGTAACCCGCTCTGTGGACGAAACTTCGAATACTACTCAGAGGATCCTGTCGTGGCAGGTAAGACGGCTGCCGCCTATATCATTGGTATCCAGAAGAATGATGTTGGCACGAGTATCAAGCACTTTGCCGCCAACAACCAGGAGACGAATCGTATGGGTAATGACGCTCGGATGTCCCAACGTGCCCTTCGTGAGATTTACTTGAAAGGTTTCGAGATTGCTATCAAGGAGAGCAAGCCCTGGACGGTGATGACTTCCTATAACTTCATCAATGGGGTCTATACCTCTGAGAGCAAAGACCTCGTACAGACGATCCTCCGAGAAGAGTGGGGCTATGAGGGTACGGTGATGACCGACTGGTTTGGTGGTAAGGACGGAGCCGTACAGATGTGGGCGGGCAACGACATGCTACAGCCGGGTAAGGTCGCCCAGTACGACTCTATCGTGGCAGGTGTGAAGAGTGGCAAACTCGCAGAGGCTGACCTCGACCGTAATGTGGGACGTGTCCTCAACCTTATCGAGAAGACTCCTCGCTATCAGGGGTATCAGTACTCTAATAAACCTGACCTGAAGGCTCATGCCGCAGTAACACGGCAGTCGGCTGTCGAGGGTATGGTATTAATGAAGAATGAGAAAGCCCTGCCTTTTGCCGAGAAAGTCAAGACGGTGGCACTCTATGGAAACACCTCCTATGAGTTCATCGCCGGTGGTACCGGCTCGGGTAACGTGAACCATGCCTATGTGGTGTCGCTGCTCGACGGTATGAAGAATGGCGGCTATGCTGTGTCTGACGATTTGAGGAAGGCTTACGAGCAGTTCTGGAAAGACTATCGTCAAGCACGTGATGCTGAGATTGCTGAAATAGAGAAGACGGACAAGCAGAAGGCGATGATGATGCGCTTCCTGCCCAGTGGACTGCCTGCCGAGAAGCAGTTTACGACTGCTGAGCTCGAGGCACAGGCTGCCAAGGCTGACATCGCCGTCCTGACCATTGGCAGGATATCTGGTGAGTTCTTTGACCGTAAGTCGGCTGACTTTAACCTGAACGACTCTGAGCGCAAACTCTTGGAACAGGTCTGTGAGACTTATCATAAGGCTGGCAAGCAGGTGGTGGTACTGCTGAATGTCGGTGGTGTCATCGAGACTGATTCGTGGAAACAGCTACCTGATGCAATCCTCTGTGCATGGCAGGCAGGACAGGAGGGTGGAAACAGTGTCGTTGACGTGCTGAGTGGCAAACAGTCGCCCTCGGGTAAGTTTACCATGACATGGCCTGTCAAGTTCAGCGATGCCTACTCCTCTAAGAACTTCCCTGTAGATCAGACTGCCAAGCTCGACTTCATGAATACTGTTGAGCGTGGTAATGTGAAGAATGTGGACTGGACGAACTATGAGGAGGATGTCTACGTGGGCTATCGCTACTTTGACTCCTTCGATGTGCCTGTCAGCTATCCTTTCGGCTTCGGCTTGAGTTATACTACTTTCGATTACACTGATGCCAAGATTACGGAGAAAGGTGATGCTTATGTGGTGTCCGTCACTGTCAAGAATAGTGGTGAGCGTGAGGGTAAGGAGGTGGTGGAACTTTACATCTCTGCACCTGATAACAAAGCTACCAATAAGCCTGCCAAGGAGCTGAAGGCTTATGCTAAGACCAAGAACCTGAAACCGGGTGAGAGCGAGACGCTGTCTCTCAGTGTGAAGGCTGCCGACCTCGCATCGTTCGACGACACTGCCTCTGCATGGGTGGTGGCTGAGGGGGAGTATCAGTTCCTCGTGGCTGCCTCTTCACAAGATGTCAAGGCGACGCTGCCTGCTAAGGTCAAGGCTCAGCAGACCAAGGTGCATGATGTCATGAAGCCTACGGAAAAACTGAACCTGCTGAAGAGGTAGACATGCTCTTCCCAGTTCCGATGGGGTATTAGATGCGCCCTTCGAGGGAGTTAGTGCCTACAGTCTTATTTTAAATAAGACATCAAAAACATATAACCATATAACATGACATGCTTCAAACGCCCTTGTACAAAGGGATTGAAGCATGTTATATGTTGCTCAAACATGTAACATACATCTAACATACATACCACATAATGAAGATATTCAAAAAAAACGAGGAAGCAATTGTTGCTTCCTCGTTTTGCTTTATTCTTTCTCGTTGTTCTTAGCGTCAATCGCTTTGATCTTCTCACGTACGAGTTGTACCTCGTCTTTCAGTTTCTGCACCTTACGGTTCATCTCGTCGATGAGGGAGTTGCCCTTCTTGGAGGCAGCGTTGAGGAAACCGAGGTTGTTCTCGTAGGTCTGAACCTCAGCCTTCAACTGCTCGTATTGGCGCATCAGGCGAGCCCGCTCGTTGTCAAGGGCATCGGCACCACGGTCAGCTACTTGCTTGAGGTTGTCCTTGAACTTGTTAAGGCGACGCTTAGCCACACTGATATTCAGTTCTTTATAGAGCTTGTCGACAACAGCGTGATATTCCTCATAGAGCTTGTCCTTCTCCTTGAAGGGAACGTGACCAATAGACTGGTACTGCTCCACGAGTTGCTGCACCTTCTCCTGCAGACCGTCGCCAGCCTCTTGGGCAGCGGCTTTCAGCTGTTCGATGATGCTACGCTTCTTCTCCAGGTTCTGGTATTCCTCACCACGACCACTTACGCCGGCAGCGTTACGAGCCTCGAAGAACTTGTTGCAGGCTCCCAGGAATTCCTCCCACAGCTGGTCACCCAATTTCTTGGGAACCATACCGATGGTCTTCCACTCGCGCTGCAGGTTGATGAGCTTGTCACTTGTCGACTTCCAGTCGGTAGAGTCTTGCAAAGCTTTTGCCTTCTCGATGAGGGCACGCTTCTTTTCCGCATTCTCCTTGAAGTTCTCCTTGAGTCCTTTGAAGTATTCAGCCTTCCGTCCGAAGAAGTCATCACAAGCGGCACGGAAACGCTCGAAGATCTTGACATTCATCTTCTGAGGAGCAAAACCGATGGTCTTCCACTCAGCCTGAATGGCGATAATCTCCTTGGTATGACGCTCCCAGTCGGCACTACCCTTGTTCTCCTCAGCGGCAATCGCCTCTACCTTCTCACAGAGGGCAGTCTTGCGGGCGAGGTTATCCTCTTCCTTGGCACGCAGCTCCTCGAAATGCTGTTGGTGACGCTTGTTGATAACTGTTGAGGCAGCTTTGAAGCGGCTCCATATCTCCTCACGCAGTTCCTTTGCCACAGGACCGATCTCACGGAACTCCTGATGGAGCTTCTGCAACTGGTGGAAGGCGCTGATCACCTCTGGCTCGTCGGCAAGTTTCTCGGCAGACTCGCAGAGTTTCGTCTTTAACTCAAGATTCTTCTTGAAGTCATACTCACGAGCCTCACTGTTGAGTTTCAACAGGTCATAGAACTGCTCGACATAGAGCTGGTAGTTACGCCATAGCTCGTTGGCTTTCTCGGCGGGGACGTTCTTGATCTCCTTCCATTCTTCCTGTAACGCCTTGAATTCCTTGTATGACTTGTTGGCTTCCTCGGGAGAGGTCACCATTCCTTTGATTTTCTCGATAATGTCGAGCTTCTTCTGGAGGTTCTCTTGTTTCTCCTGCTCTTGTTCCTTGAAAAGCTTCTGGCGCTTCTCCTTGATGATGCTCATCTCAGCCTTGAAAGCCTCCTCGTCCACATCAGGCAGTATCTGGTAAGCCTCTGGGTCACCACCACCATCGATATATTCTTTCAAACGGGCCTCTCGCTCTGCGATATGCATTTTATAGAAGACAGTCTTCAGGTAGTCTACCTCCTCTTTTTGTGGTGCTTCTTCCCCTTGGGCGATCTCACGGGCACGTTCCAGTACCTCTTTCTTGGTCTGGTACTGTTTGCGCTCAGGCTCCTCAGCGGGAGCTGCCACCTCTTCAGTGGGAGCTGCCACTTCCTCAGCAGGAGCCGTCGCCTCTTCAGCAGAAGCTTTCACCTCCTCTGCGGGAGCTTTCACCTCTTCTGAAGGAGCCGTCACCTCTTCTGCAGGAGCCGTCACCTCTTCTACCGGGGCAGTTGCCTTTGTTTCCACTACGTTCTGTTCCACGTTCTGCTCTTGTTCGAGAGCTTGTTCTTGAGAGTCCATCGTCTATTCTTTTTTAGTTAATGAAAATGGTTAGTACACACATATCAAGGTACAAACTTAGTAAAAAAACATGAAAGTACCTAATTTTTTGCCAATTATTTTCCAAAATAGGGCTAAATCAGTCGTTTATGACGGAAGAAGAACCATGAAGCAATGGAAATAGCAAGTGACAGGACGATAGCAATGATGAATCCTACGGGGTTACTTTCCATGCCGTTGATGAGGTTCATGCCGAAGAAACTGGATATCAAAGTGGGCAGCATCAGGATGATGGTCACAGAGGTCAGCGTACGCATGATGGTGTTCATGTTGTTATTGATGATACTCTGGTAGGTGTCCATCGTCGACTCCAGAATGTTCGAGTAGATATTGGTTGTCTCCCGTGCCTGTGTCATCTCGATATTCACGTCTTCGATCAAGTCGGCGTCGAGCTCGTCAATCTGCAATTTGAACTTCAGTTTGGAGAGCAGCGTCTCATTGCCTCGGATTGAGGTGTTGAAATAAGTGAGCGAGTCTTGCAGGCGTGACAATCCGATCAGGCTCTCATTGTTCACCTCTTTGTCGAGGTTGCGTTTTGCCTTCTCAATGAGCATGGATATCTGTTTCAGTCGCTTCAGATACCAGACCGCACTGGAGAGGAAAAGTCGGAAGATCATATCGACATAGTCCGTGAAGCCCTCACCACGCTTCTGCTGGTAGGACACGAAGTCAATCATCATGTTCGTCTCGTAGTAGCATACGGTGATGGTGACATCACGTTTATGGATGATACCCAAGGGCACTGTAGTATATGGTGTACGTGAGCGTACCTCCTTGACATAAGGGATACGCAGGATGATGAGCATCCATCCGTCGTCGTACTCATAGCGGGCACGCTCGTCGGTATCGCTGATGTCTGAGAGGAAATAATCGGGTATCTGATACTGCTCTTCCAGCATCTGGATATCCTCTTCTGTTGGACATGTCACCTGTATCCAACAATTTGGCTGCCACTCCTCGAGTTGGCTGAGCCCACCTGTCATGTTCCAGAAAGTCTTCATAATGCTAATCCTTTTTTAGAAAAACGGTCTTAGCGGCAAGAGGATTAGCGGTCTTGCCTGCTGTCCTCACGCCTTACGAATTGTAATGATTCGCCGGGTAATCGTCCATTTTATTTGTTACTATTTTGGTTATTCGGTTGCAAAGGTACGAAAATATTTAAAAGAAAAAAGAAAAAAAGGTAAAAAAGTAAAGGCTGTGCCCCCTTTTTTACCCTTTTACCTTTTATTTTCTTACTTTTGTGGAATATCCTCCAATGTCTTCTTCAGCAGTTGCCAGAAGGGGTCGACGGTCTCAATAAGGGCACGCTCGCTGGTGGTGTGTGGTGACTTCATCGTGGGACCGAGGCTGACGACATCCAGATGTGGGTATTTGCCAAGGATGACGGAACACTCAAGACCAGCATGGTCGACCTGAATGATGCCGTCCTTGCCAAACAACTGTTTGTACTCTTTCAAGAGCAGATGCAGGATGGGCGAGTCGGGATTGGGGTCCCAGCCGCCATAGGATCCGGCGGTCTCCACTTTCATGCCTGCCATATTGAAACAACTCTCCAGCATCTTCACGATATAGTCTTTCATATCCTCGCGACTGCTTCGCGCAAGAATCTTGATGACAGCCTGACCACCCTCGATATCGATGATGGCAAGGTTGCTGGAGGTCTCTACGACATCGGGGTAGGAGGGTATCATACGTACCACGCCGTCATGACAAGCGTAGATGGCATTGATGAGGTTGTCCTGGATCTCCACGGGCACTTCCTGAGCTGGTGTCGCTATTTCCTCGACAATGAACTTAATACCGGTCTCTATACCTTTGTATTGTCTGTTGAAATCATCAAGCCAGCTGTCTGCCAGTTCTTTCAGGGCATCGACGTTCTCCTTGGGAAGTGTCAGCACAACTTCTGCCTTGTAAGGGATGACATTACGCACCTTTCCACCATGCCATGAAGCGAGACGTGCCTCTGTCTGTTCGATGGCCTCACGGACGAAGCGCACCATGAGTTTGTTGGCATTGGCACGCCCCTCGTTGATCTCCAGCCCGCTATGTCCACTGCGCAGACCTTTCAAGGTGACACGGACGGCGGCATCCTCCGGGTCGGTGTCTGTCTCTTGATACCCCATCGTGGCAGTGATGTCGATACCGCCAGCGGAGCCGATGACGAACTTTCCCCAGTGCTCAGAGTCAAGGTTCATGAGGATGTCACCTTGTAACTCACCTGCGGGCAGGTCGTTGGCACCATACATACCTGTTTCCTCGTCACGGGTGATGAGGGCTTCGATAGGTCCGTGCTTCAGGGTCTTATCCTCCATGATAGCCATGATGGCAGCAACACCCAGTCCGTTGTCAGCACCCAGTGTGGTGCCCTTCGCCTTCACCCATCCGTCGTCAATCCATGTACGGATAGGGTCTGTCTCGAAGTTATGACTCGACTCTGTGTCACGCTCTGGCACCATATCCATATGTGCCTGTAAGATGACACCTTTTCGGTTTTCCATCCCTGCTGAAGCCGGCTTGCGGAATACGATATTGCCTGCGGGGTCTTTGAACACCTCCACACCGACTTTTTCCCCAAAGTCGAGCAGGAACTGTTGGATTTTCTCGAGATGTCCACTGGGACGTGGAACTTGTGTGAGTGCGTGGAAATTCTTCCAGACGCACTTAGGGTTTAGGTTTTGAATTTCGTTCATTGTATCATTATTTAAGGGTTTGTTCTTACTTTGGTAAACGAGAGTGCCCCCCACGCATAGATGCCCAACAATACGACCAGCATGGTCTGGACAGTATGGACGATGAGGACGAAATAGAGGGCGTGCTCGTCAGCGACGCCATATAGGATCAGCATCGTTTTGACAGCAAAATGCCAGGGTCCCGCTCCATTCGGGGTGGGTACGACGACAGCGATGGACCCGACAATAAAGGTTACCAGTGCGCACCCCAGTCCTAGCTGCGATGTGAAGTCGAAACAGAAAAAGGTGAGGTAGTAATGCAGGAAATAACTCAGCCAGATTCCTATGGTGAAGGCGACGAACAGTGGGATGTTGCGTACGTCCTTCAAAGAGATGACTCCCTGCCAGATACCTCTGAAGGTTGTTTTCACCTTATTATATATAGAGAGCTTGCGTAATAGGAAATGTAACAGGACGAGAATTGCTATTGCTGATATCGCCGCCACGAAATAACCTGCCCATGAGAAACCATGCAGGATGGTATGCAGATTGGTGCCTGTCTTGCGGAAGAACATGCCGAAGGTGCTCATCTCCAACAATAATACCACCGTCGTAATACCCATTACCAATAGGGAGTCGATGGCTCGTTCTGTGACGACGGTACCTAATGCCTTGGGGAAGGATATATTGTCGAAACGCTTCAATACGCCACAACGGGTGAACTCTCCTACACGTGGAATCATCAGGGATGCGGCATACGAAAGGAAGATAGAGTGTATACTCACGGAAGTGCGCGGATGCTCGTCAACAGGTTCTAATGTCTGCTTCCATCGCCATCCACGAAACATCTGGGCAAGGATGCCAAAGGGAAACGACAACAGCATCCACGTCCAGTCCATCTCGTCCGTCATCACATGACGAATCTGTTGCCAGTCTTCTCCCCGGTACATCCAATAGAGGATGGCTCCACCCAGGAAGAGTGGCATGAGAATCTTCAGGATGATATTACTAATCTTCATCGTAGAGTGCAAAGATACAGTAAATTTTCGAATATGGGCTTAAAAAAGTGAGATTATCTTGATTTTTCACCGGATTTTCATTATATTTGCAAGCAGGAAATATATTAATTAAGTTACAGGCATTCGATCATGAAGATTTTGCTTATCGGTGGAACGGGTACTATCAGCAGTGCCATTACCAGACAGTTAGCGGAGAGCCGTCACGAGTTGTGGATATTGAATCGTGGTAGTCGCAAGGACGAGGTACCGTCAAGTGTAAAACAGGTTATCGCGGATATTGACGATGAGCGTGCGGTGTTGCAACAACTTGGCAGTGAGCAGTTTGATGCTGTCTGCGAGTTTATTGGATTTACTCCTGCTCAGGTAGAGCGTGATATCCGTCTCTTCCGAGACCGTACCCGACAGTATGTATATATCAGTTCAGCGTCTGCCTATAACAAACCAGCAGCTAGTCATGTCATCACTGAGGGTACTACACTCTCCAATCCTTATTGGCAGTATTCTCGTAATAAAATTGCCTGTGAGGAACTGTTGCTGCGTGAGTATCGTGATAACGGGTTCCCTGTGACCATTGTCCGCCCCAGTCATACATATTGTGAGCGAGGTGTGCCCGTCAGTGTACACGGACCGAAAGGCAGTTGGCAGGTATTGAAGCGGATGATGGAGGGAAAACAGGTAATCGTGCAGGGTGACGGTAGTTCTTTATGGACCCTGACGTGGAATGAAGACTTCGCTCGTGGTTTTATCGGACTCTTGGGAAATCCGAAAGCGATAGGTGAGGCATTCCAAATTATGAGTGATGAGTCACTGACCTGGAATCAGGTCTACCAGTGTGTCGCCCGTGCCCTGGGAGTCACTTTCCGTCCTTATTATGTCGCCTCTGACTTCCTTGCCTCTGTGGCTCCTAAGGAATATGACCTGACAGGGAATCTGTTGGGTGACAAGTCTGTTACTGTCGTTTTCGACTGTACAAAACTGAAACGTGCCGTACCTGGTTTCCAAGCTGTTACCCGTTTTGATGAGGGTGTCCGCCGGAGTGTCGCCTATATGTTAAGTCATCCTGAGCTTCAGGTTGAGGAACCAGAGTTCGACGCTTGGTGTGACCGTGTGATAGAGGCTCAGGAAAAAGCGAAAGCAAGTTTCCAGCCCATAGAATAGTCTTTGCCCGATGATAAAACAAGTACGTCCAAAGAAAAACCTGGGTCAGCATTTCTTGACAGACCTCTCCATCGCCAAGCGTATTGCTGACACGGTGGATGAGCCGTATGGTGACATTCCTGTATTGGAAGTGGGACCGGGTATGGGGGTGATGACCCAATATCTGGTGGAGAAATCACGTCCTTTCAAGGTTGTGGAGATAGACAGGGAGAGTGTGGCGTATCTGAAGGCTACGCTTTTTAGAGAAGAGAACCCTATCATTGAGGGTGACTTCCTGCGCATGGACTTGCGTCAGGTTTTTAACGGACAGCAGTTTGTGCTGACGGGTAATTATCCCTATGATATCTCATCGCAGATATTCTTCAAGATGTTGGACAATCGCGACCTGATTCCTTGTTGTACAGGGATGATACAACGAGAAGTGGCGTTGCGTATCGCATCGGAGCCTGGCACAAAAGCGTATGGAATCCTGTCGGTATTAATCCAGGCATGGTATGATGTGGAATATCTCTTTACGGTCGAGCCTTCTGTCTTTAACCCTCCTCCCAAGGTACAGAGTGCTGTCATCCGCATGACCCGTAATCAGGTGAAACATTTGGATTGTAACGAGGATTTGTTTAAACGAGTGGTGAAGACAGTGTTTAACCAACGTCGTAAGATGCTGCGTGTCTCTTTGCGGCAGTTGGTTAACAGTAAAGAGGAGAATGGAGAGACACATGACTTTTTCTCCGATCCTATCATGACGAAACGCCCTGAGCAACTGACCGTACAGGAATTTGTGACATTGACGAATATGGTGGAGAACACACTCTGTGTTCGCACACAATTTGTTGATGTAAGTCAAGAATAAGCCTTTTTTTCCCTCAAAATAGAAAGATTTCATTGCTGGTTAATGAAATCTGCTTACCTTTGCATCGTGATTCAGAGGAACACATAAGGTAAAAGAAAAAGATTGTGGATAACATAATAGATATTTGGTTAGTTAGTAGTTTTAGGTTAGTAGTAAGGTATTAGTTTTTAGAGAAAGCAAGTTTTTAGTTATTAATAGGAAAAGGAAAGTAAACATGCCGGAAGAGTGATCTCCTGGCTGTTTTTTTTGTTGGTCTGTTGGGAGTTCTATTCTTTTATCTTCTTCAGCCAGTTGCCGGAAAAGAGTCGGATGAGGAAGAAAGATCCTCGGATCGTCAGTTCTACAGCCATAGCAATCCATACTCCAGAGAGTCCGTAGATGGGTGCCAGAAATGCTGCCAGTGACAGGCGCACGGCCCACATACTGGTGAGGTTCATAATGGCTGGCTTCATAGTGTCTCCAGCACCAACGAAGACACCGTAGCATACGATAGACGCGGCGAACATCGGTTCGGCAAAAGCCTCGATACGCAGACAGTATGCTCCCAGGTCGATGATGTCACCAACGGGTGTGAGGATACTCATCAACTCAGAGGCGAAGATAAACATGAGTACTCCCATGAATGTCATCACACACATCCCTAGTCCTGCCGACATGTAGGCAAATGATTTGGTGAGCAGACGCTTGCCGGCTCCGAAGCTCTGTCCTACCAAAGTAGTGGCTGCATCAGAGATGCCATAGCCTGGCATGTAGCACAGACTCTCGACTGTGATGGCAAGTGAGTGGGCGGCGATGGCTATGGTTCCTAATGGTGCCACAATGATGGTGCTTACAATCTGGGCTCCACCCATCAACACATGCTGTAATGCCATCGGAGCTCCTATCTTTACAGCATTGTTGACGACATCTGCCTGGGGACGGAAGGAACGGTGTGGACGTCCTTTCAGTCGTAATATGTCAGAGCGGCAGAGCAGGAAATAGAGCATCAGTCCTGCCGTGATCAGTTCTGCGAGTCCAGTCCCTATGGCGGCCCCCATGACTCCCATGTTCAGCAGATAGATAAGACAATAGTTGAAGACGACATCCAGTACACATGACAAGATATTCAATGCCGAGGGTATCCTCATGTTACCAGAGCATTTCAGCATGGAGCTTCCCAGTCCTGTCATCTGGAAGAAGATACCGCAGAAACCGATAATGGCGAAATAGATGGAGGCATCATGGGCAATCTCCTCAGTACCTCCCAGCCAATAGGGAAGTTGTCCGCTGATCAAGATGCCGATGATGGAGATGGTCAGGCTATAGATAAGACAGCAGACCAATGACTGTCGCAAGATACGACGGGCTCGTTTGAAGTCGTTGGCACCAATGGCATGGGCGACTTGTACGGAGAATCCCATATTGGCAGCGGAGCCGAGTCCGCCCATCAGCCACCCCGTCGTCTCTACCAATCCGATGGCAGCAGATGCCTTGGCTCCTAAATGTCCCACCATCGAAGCGTCTATGAAGAACATGATGGTGGCGGAAATCTGAGCTAATATACTGGGAATACTCAGGCTGATAATCAACCTGAGTTTCTCACCCTGTGTCATCTCACGTCCTTCACGAATAGATGCCAGCAGGCTATCGCTTTTTCCGAAATTCATTCTTTAGATATTTCGATATATCGATATTCCGAGATATCGATAATACGAGTTACTCTGCCTCTAACAATAGGACACGACTCGACCAGTCGTTCTTCTTCGACCATTCCGTCTCGTTGCGATATGGCATATCCAAACCATGATTCATCAGATAGGCACCACTGAACGACTTGCCCTCTACACTCATCGGCTTGAGGTCGATGCGGTTCAGCTCATGTACTTTATACATACGATTGGCATCCAATCCTGCCATTTTCACACGAGGAAGGTGCTCGTTTTGGAATGATTCTGTCTTCCACCAATAGAATACTGCCTTGTCCTGCTGGTCAGTGACGTACATCAATGAAGCAAGTCCCTTCTTGTCGTAAGGAGACACAAGGCGATAGATGTTACCAAACTGGACAATAGGACGAATCTGCTTGTATTCTGCAATCGCCTTACGGCACAGTTCCTTCTCGTCGTCCGTCATGTTCTTGGGTTGAATCTCCATTCCCAATCGTCCACTCATAGCGACATCAATACGATATTTTAAAGCTGTCGTACGGAACACCGTATGGTTGGGAGTGGCAGAGATATGACTTGCCATCGCAATGGCTGGGAAGAAATAGGAGGTGCCCCACTGCATATAGATACGCTGGAGGGCATCGGTATTGTCGCTGACCCAGAACTCATCGAAATAGGGGAGCACACCCCAGTTGGCACGACCACCACCGGAGGCACATGCCTGGATGGTGACATCAGGGAACTTAGCACGGATGCGTTGGCAGGCTTTCTCGAAACCACGATGGTATTCGATATACAGGTGGCTCTGCTCGTTCATGGTCAGATACTGAGAGCCATGATTGAGAATTGGCATATTGGCATCCCATTTGATATAATCTATCTCCGGATATTTTGTCAGCAGGTTGTCGACAATGCTGAATACGAAATCCTGTACCTTCGGGTTGGAGAGGTCGAGCACGACCTGTGTGCCACCTCGTCCTAATATAGCATCACGCTTGGGAGCCTTGACAATCCAGTCGGGATGAGCCTCGTAGAGCTCACTGGTGGTATTAGCCATCTCAGGCTCTATCCATATACCGAATTTGATACCGTGTTTCTTGGCATCACGAAGGAGTCCCTCGATACCCTCCGGCAACTTGTTCTTGTCTACGACCCAGTCGCCCAGTGAGGAATTGTCCGTCTTACGAGGATATTTGTCGCCAAACCATCCGTCGTCCATCACGAAGAGCTCACCACCCATGGAGGCGATATCTTCCATCATCTGGTCCATGCCCTTCTGGTTGATATCGAAATACACACCCTCCCAGGAGTTCAACAAGATCTTACGTTCTTTGTCACCATGAGCCAGCATATACTTACGTCCCCATTTGTGGAAATTGCGGGAGACACCAGAGAGCCCTTGCTGTGAGAAGGTCAAGGCGAGTTTCGGAGTAACGAAAGTCTCTCCTTTCTTCAGGTGATACTCTGAGTTGTCCTCATTGATACCAGCAAAGAAATAGTGGTATTCCGTATCGTCTGTCGTCACCTTTAGACGGTAGTTGCCAGAATAGCAGAGAGCGGCTCCAATCACTTGTCCGCAATTCTCTTGTCCCTTACCGTCGAGCGAGAACATCACCTCGGCATGGTCGGTATGAGAGTTGCGAGTTCCGTCTTTGTTGACAATCACTTTCTGACCTGGTGTGATGGGCTCCTCTACCAGTTGTGTCTCGTTCGCCCAGGAGCCGTAGAAATGACTGAGCCAGACGTTACCACGACGAATAGGTAGCATAGCGGAGGCAAAAGTTGTCAGGGTGACAGCCTGTTTTTCGTTATTGGTGATCTCCGTCCATGCCTCTATCATATCTTCCTCAGGGAAAGTTCTGTATTTCATGTTGACAATGATAGGATAGACTGGATCTTTGAGTTGGATCGTCGTGATATTGCCAGCACGCTGTACACCCTCCACTTCTAAGGCAGTAGAGAGGTTGCCATCCGAATGTCGCATGGCAAGGGCTGCTTCGGCAGGTGTGTTCAGTCCATAGGCAGGATAAGCATTCATCCGCCCGAACATCTCTGGTTTCTGTAAGTGTTGCAGTTCCTGGGTATTGAGCTTGGCACCAAAATACACATATTGAGGCTGAGCTCCTTTTACGATGTCGAGTACCATTGAGATATTTCTCGTCTCAATAACGACTTGCTCTGCCCATGTCATAGTCGCTACCAGGCAGAGTAAAAAACTGAGAGTGATTTTCTTTCTCATATTTTGTTTAGTTGTTGATTATTTCCTGATTGTTGATTACACATGGAATCCACATCCAGAAAGTGGAACCTTGTCCTACCTCACTGTCTACTCCGATCTTTCCGTTACAACGCTCAGCAATAGCCTTGCAGATAGACAGTCCGAGACCCGTTCCCTGAACATAGTCATTCAGTTTAACGAAGCGTTCAAATACTTGAGGACATTTCTCCTTGGGGATACCCGTTCCAGTATCCTCGCAATACATGTATATTCCATTGTCTTGTATGCGATAGCCCACTTTGATATGTCCGTTCTGGGTGTATTTGACGGCATTGGTCACGAAATTTGTGATCACCTGTGTGATCCTTCCCATATCCAGTCGTGTCTGCAGCGTTTGATAAGGGTTCTCCTTGATAAACTGCACATTCGGGTTTTCTACACGTTGTGCCAGCGTCTGGCAGATGTCATTGAAAGCCTTAGCGAAATCGACGTCTGCGGGTTTCATAATCAATCCATTGGCATCCATGGAGGATATAGCCATGATGTCGTTAATGAGACGAAGTAACATGTCACAATTATTATGGATGACGTGAATGATCTCTTTTTTCTCCTCGGCTGTCGTCATCATCTGCAGCAGGTCAGAGAATCCCACGATGGCATTGAGGGGAGTACGGATCTCATGGGTCATGTTCGCCAGGAAGACACTCTTCAGTCGTCCGGACTCAATCGCACGTTGTGTCTCTTGTTTCAGTAATTCTTGTGCTTTGTAGAATCGTGTCATATTACGTATCAGACCGAAAGCACCAATTAGTTTTCCTTCATCGTTAAAGATAGGCAGACTATTGATCTGATTCCATTGTACTTCATCTGTGGAGTGGAATAAAGGGCGCATATTGCGGAGTATGGACATGGGAGTCGTGAAATACAGCTCTGGCTCTGCCAGTTTCTTGGCTACGTCAAGTTGGTCGTCACCAATGAAATATGTGATATACTCATCAAAAGTCAGCTCCTTTACAATCTCACTCAGTCCTTTCATGAACTGCACCTTTTTCTCTTGATAATCGATACGCCATGCCCGCATGTCGACAGCTTCCATCATATATTGCAGCTCCATCTCATAACGCTGAATATCCTCGTTGGCTTTTTTTATCTGCTCATCATTGAGCTTTGTCTGCAGATATAAATCACGCTCTTCTGAGATATCGCGGGTGGCTATGGCAATATACGTGAGTTTCCCGTTTTTGTCGTGAATAGGATGTAGACGTATCTCCAGATAGACATGTAAGTCGTTATAATCATTTTTCGAACATACCCAGAATTCTTCCACATTGTTTCTGTCGACATTCTCATGGAAGGGCGGAGCATCAAAAAGATTGGTGTTGGAGAAATAAGAGTCATAATCATCGCTGTCGAAATGACAGAGCTCGCGCATTTTCTTGTTAGCGTCGATTAGCCATCCGTCGGCACTATAGAATGACAATCCAATGATAGAATTCTCAAAGATGAGTTTGTATTTTTCTGTGAGTTCCTCCTCTTTCTCCTGTTGGAGCATGAGCTCTGTCTCATCAACCAGTGTGCTGATAACTACATTGGGACGTGAGATACCACTGACATATTCTCCGATGCTGTAGTTATGAAGGTATCCCCATCTTGGCTCTCCTTCTTCGAAATTGAAGTTCCAACGGTAGTTGAACTCTTTCTCTTTCTCTTTTCCGCTAATGACCTGACGGATACTATGAAGCGCATCGGGCAGGTCGTCGGGATGGACATGTGCCTTCCACTCATCAGACGTGATGCCTCTGTCTGGAATCATGTGTCCATATAGCTTGAAAGTATAATCCTTGGCTGGATCATACATAATCACATTGGTCTCACAACTTTTTAATGCTTGTTGCATGAGGTTGTTTGTTTGCTTTGACAGACGGGAGGCACGGCGGATGCGTTGTAAGATGATGCGGTTATAGACGATGACGATTAGAAAGACGAGAATCACAATAGTCACCAAGATAATGGGAACCATCTGGAGGAACTGATGGGAGAGCGTCCCTTGCAGGATGAGGCTGATGCTGTTCAATAGTATATTCATGCGATGACAGGTTCCGTGTTATTGTCGATATTTATTTTCTTCTGTATCTCTATAGCTTGGCAGGGTAAGAATATCCCTATTGTAGAGCCTTTTCCTAATTCTGAGGAGATTTCGATAGAACCGCCCATTTTCTTGACAAGAGCTTCGATGATCGGCATGTCAAGACCTGTTCCGGAGAGCCGCTCGTCCTTGTCACGAACGAAGCGATTGAAGATTTTGGGCAGTAGATCGGGATCGATGCCGTCACCCGAGTCTTCAATGACAATCACCAATTCGCCGCGTAGGTATTCATATTTGGCACGGACAAATCCTTGATGGGTGTAATGGGCAGATCTCGTACATATCATTTGAATAGCTTTTCCCAGATGCTCTATGTCGCCGTTGATGATTAGATGCTCATAAGGATTACTTATAGAGACTTTTACCTCAGGATTCAGTTTAGCCCATCCCATCTGGCAATAGGATTCAAAAACTTCAGCGAAGTCAAAGTCTTCATGCTTGAATTCCACCATGTCCGCATCAATACGTGACAGAAAGAGTATGTCGTTGATGAGTCGCAATAGAATATTCGTGTTACGTTTGATCTCTTCCACAAAGACCGTCTCATCAGCCTCATCATGCTCCATCTCAAAAAGCGAGGCAAAGCCCAGTACGGAATTCAGTGGCGTACGGATCTCATAGCTCATATTGGTGAGGAATGATTCCTTCAGCATTTCTGCCTCTTGTGCCTTTTGGGTCTCAACGGCAAGTAGTCGTTCCGTTTCGAGCATATCTGTCATGTTTCGACACAATCCAAAATAATGCTCCACTTTAGAGTCATTGTTCAGGATAGGTACCAAGTTGAACATGAATGCCATCTGTCGTTTCTTCTCGTCCCTGATCTCCGTCTCAATGGTTTGCTCTATCGGATGAGACGTGAGGTGATCCATGCGGTTCAGAGCGCTGGATACAATACGCCTGTATTGGGGCATGGCAAGACGGATACAGCGTAACTGTGAGAATTTCATCTGTGTCTTGTCTACGGTATTGGATATGGTAAAGGTGTAAGTGCTGGGGTGATAGTCCACGAGTCGTACGTTACTGATGCGCAGGGCATAGTTGATGTTATCGATATACTCTTGGATATGTTTGATGGCTTTCTTCAAATCTTGTGCTCCTTTTTGCTGCTTATGGAAGGAGTTCACCATCTCACTGATGTTACGACCAGCGACATAGACACCCTTGAACTCTCCTTTATCATTTAATACCGTATTGATGATTGACTCATAATATATTTTACCTTTTCTATTTGATTGTTCTACCCAGAAGCGTGACTTGTCATATTCTTCTATGTCAATGATAGTTGATATGTGAATGTGATCTGCCATTTTGAAATCAATACTATTGAGAAGAATATTCTCTTTGAAGTAATGCTTCTCTCTGATAAGTGCTTTTTTATCAAGAATTTGCAATGATGTGCAGGCAGTGTCGTTAAGGTCGGTCAAGAGCCCGTCCTTGTCATAGTAAAACATATCCACCAATGATGAGTTGAATACAGTAGAGTAACGCATCATTAGTTTGTTGGTATTATTCTTCTTCTCTTGCTCGTTAGTAATGTCACGCTGTACACCCAGGATATGTTTTATTTGTCCTTTGCTGTCTTTCTCTGCAATTGAGAGATGGATTTCGTAGTATTTACGGTACTCTTCATCTTCCTCCTGGCTTCGGAGGTTGACAATAGAGGTGATTCGTTTGTTCTCACAGATTTCAAAGATAGAGGAACGCAGCTCCTCAAAGTCATCACGATTGAAGAATTTCACAAAATCAATGGGGTTGTATTCTTTGATGACAGTCCCATCTTCAGATATAAACCGATAATGTTGTGACTCGGTGTCATAAATCCACATCTGCATCCTTCCTGTCTGCATGATAGTGGAAAGGCGTATGTTCTGCTTGTGTTGCTGCTTGTTGATTTCCTGCTCACGATAAATGTAGAGCCGGTTGTAAAATAACAGTAGGAAAATACCAATGAGAAATCCTCCTACCAGATAGCTCAGGACATGATCAAAATCGAAAACGTTGTCAAAATGGATACCCTTGGCATATATCACCATAGGCAGCAGGAGCGTCATGACAAGCGTTATTAGTCGGCTAGATATGTTACATCGTTTGTCGTAGGTCATTGTAATAGGCAATAGATTTAAGCTATTTGCCTACAAAGATAGGGTATTTCCTTCGTTTTCCCAAATTTTTTGTCCGTTATTTACAAAATCAGCCGCGAAAGGGGACTTCGCGGCTGATTATAAATGGGAAAAGGAAGCTTTATAGTGGATATTCGTCAAAGGCATAGAGCACGGTGGAGAGATAGCGCTCGCCGGTGTCCGGCAACAGGGCAACTATTGTCTTTCCCGCGTTTTCGGGACGTTGGGCGACGAGGGTGGCACCATAGGCGGCGGCACCAGAGGAGATACCTACGAGTAGACCGTCTTTCTGAGCGAGCTCACGACCGGTGCGGATAGCGTCGTCATTATCGATATCCAATACCTCGTCAATGACGTTGGCGTCGTATGTCTTGGGTACGAAACCGGCTCCGATACCTTGAATCTTATGCGGACCACTCTGTCCTCCGTTCAAGACGGGTGAGGATGATGGCTCTACAGCAATAATCTTAATATTCGGGTTCTTCTCTTTCAGGTATTTCCCAATACCGGATACTGTACCGCCAGTACCTACACCTGCCACGAAAATGTCAATTTTCCCGTCAGTGTCCTTCCATATCTCAGGCCCCGTGGTGGCATAATGCTTGGCAGGGTTGGCAGGGTTCTCAAACTGTTGTAGGATGATGGAGCCAGGGATACTGTCACGCAACTCCTCGGCAGCACGGATAGCTCCCGCCATACCGTCTTTGCCACTGGTCAGGCGAACTTCTGCACCATATGCTTTTACGAGGTTGCGACGCTCCACACTCATGGTCTCCGGCATCGTCAGGATGAGCTTGTAGCCTTTGACGGCTGACACAAGGGCAAGTCCGACACCTGTATTGCCACTGGTGGGCTCGATGATGGTGGCTCCTGGTTTCAGGAGTCCTTTCTGCTCAGCGTCCTCTATCATGGCGAGGGCGATACGGTCTTTGACACTGCCGCCAGGGTTAAAGAATTCCACTTTGGCGATAATAGGCGTCTGCAGACCTTTTGCCGTAGAATAGTTGCTCAGTTCGAGCAGTGGTGTACCTCCGATTAACTCGGTCAGTTGTTTTGCGATGTTTGCCATATTTTTCCTTTTTTAATGTTAAATCTTTTCTAATGCTTGTGAGAGATCGGCGATGATGTCGTCGATGTGCTCTGTTCCAATGCTGAGTCGAACGGTAGCAGGCGTGATATGCTGTTGCTCAAGCTCTTCTGGAGACATCTGTGAGTGGGTGGTAGTATAAGGATGAATGACCAGGCTCTTGACATCTGCCACGTTGGCGAGCAGAGAGAAGATCTCTAGGGAGTCAATAAATTTCCACGCCTCTTTCTCACCGCCCTTGATCTCGAAGGTGAAGATGCTGCCGGCACCTTTGGGGAAGTATTTTTGATAGAGGGCGTGATCCTCATGGTCGGGGAGTGACGGGTGGTTGACCTTAGCAACCTTTGGATGGTTCTTCAGGAAGTCCACTACTTTCAACGCATTCTCCACATGACGTTCTACACGCAGGCTCAGTGTCTCCAGACCTTGCAATAATATAAACGCATTAAATGGAGAAATGGTGGCACCGGTGTCACGCAGGATGACGGCACGGATGCGGGTCACAAAGGCTGCGGCTCCTGCTACGTCAGCGAATACGGCTCCATGATAAGATGGGTCTGGTTTTGCCAGTGAGGGGAACTTGTCAGCGTTTGCCTTCCAGTCGAAAGTGCCTCCGTCTACGATGACACCACCTAATGATGATCCATGTCCGCCAATGAATTTCGTTGCAGAATGCACCACGATGTCAGCACCGTGCTCGATAGGACGGATGAGATAAGGTGTTCCAAATGTGTTGTCGATAATCAGGGGGATGTTGTGCTTGTGGGCAACTGCTGCCACAGCCTCAATATCTGTCACGTCGGAGTTGGGATTGCCGAAGGTCTCCGCATACACTGCCTTTGTGTTCGGCTGGATGGCAGCCTCCAAGGCAGCAAGGTCGTTCACCTTCACAATCGTGTTCGAGATACCTTGTGTCGATAAGGTATGTGTGATGAGGTTGAAAGAGCCGCCATAGAGGTTGTCGGCTGCCACGATATGGTCACCGGCCTGTGCGATGTTCTGCAGGGCATAGGTGACGGCAGCGGCACCACTGGCGACGGCAAGACCGGCTACACCACCTTCCAGGGCAGCTACGCGGTCCTCGAACACGCCCTGTGTCGAGTTGGTCAGTCGACCGTAAATGTTACCTGCGTCACGTAGTCCGAAGCGGTCGGCTGCATGTTGTGAGTTACGGAACACATAGGAAGTGGTCTGGTAGATGGGCACGGCGCGGGCATCAGTGGCGGGGTCGGGCTGTTCTTGTCCTACATGCAATTGTAAAGTCTCGAAGTGTAGTTTCTTGTTGCTCATAATCTTTTTTTTTATTGTTATTACTTTGTTTTCTGAATCACACTGCAAAGGTACGGTGAAATCCGCATACCTAGAATAGCACAAATGGGGCATTCTGCATACCACGATTGTGGTATTTAGCCAAAAAGCCCCCTATTTATATATAAGGTATAATATAATTTCGTAACTTTGCAATGTCAAAGAATAACGTTTTTATGAGCAGAGAGAAAGAAATATATAAGGTGACTTTGGTGGGCAGTGCGGGTAATGCGGCATTGCTGACCTTTAAGTTTATTGCAGGTATATTAGGCAATAGCTCGGCAATGATTGCTGATGCCGTTCACTCCTTGTCAGACTTTGTGACGGACATCCTGGTGCTGGTGTTTGTCAGTATTAGTGCCAAACCACAGGATCGCTCCCATGATTACGGACACGGGAAATTTGAGACCATCGCCTCGTTTCTGATTGGTCTTGCTTTGATAGTCGCTGCAACGGGTATCGTGGTGTCTGGTACGTTGAAGCTGCTGTCCTGGTGGTGTGGCAGTCAATTGGAGGCACCAGGATGGATCGCATTATGGGCAGCGTTGTTCTCCATTGCCATTAAGGAGATGCTTTACCAGTATACTATATGGAGGGCTAAGGAGCTGGACTCCCAGGTGATGGTTGCCAATGCCTGGCATCATCGTAGCGATGCCCTCTCGTCGATAGGTGCCGCCTTGGGTATCGGTCTGGCTATCTGGTTGGGGCAGCGGTGGACAGTGTTGGATCCTATCGCCTCCATCGTCGTGGGACTCATGCTGGTCAAGGTCGCTTACGATTTGCTCAAGACAAGTGTCAATGAACTGACGGAAAGCTCTTTGCCACCAGAAACAGAACAGGAGATTCTGCAGATTGTCCAGTCGTTTGGTGATGTGCGGCAGCCTCATCATCTGTGTACCCGTCGGATAGGCAGCCGTATCGCTATTGAGATACATGTGCGGATGGACGGAGGGTTGTCGTTGAATACGGTCCACGAACGTGCTACAACCATTGAGCGGAAATTAAAAGAGCGTTTCGGGCCAGATACACATGTGTCGCTCCACATGGAACCTGTCAAAACGTCATCAGCAGAGAACCTGGAAGAATAGTCTCATCATAAATAATCTCAATTTTTTTTGGTTTTTTCTTTGAAATACACTATCTTTGTCGGAAGAATAATAAACACATAAGATTATGATAGACGTAAAACAGACATTAGCCTCGGCAGAGGAGCGCATGGAGATGGCAGCCATGTTCTTGGAGGAAGAACTGAACCGTGTCCGTGCAGGACGTGCCAATGTTGCCATCCTTGATGGTGTACGTGTAGAGTCGTATGGTTCTAAGGTGCCCTTGAACCAGGTTGCTAACATCTCAACACCGGATGCCCGTACCATAGCTATCAAGCCTTGGGACAAGAAGCAGATCCGTGACATTGAGAAGGCGATTATGGACTCTGATGTGGGTATCACACCAGAGAATAACGGTGAGATTATCCGACTGGGTATCCCACAGCCTACCGAGGAGCGTCGTCGTGACTTGGTGAAGCAGTGTAACAAGATTGCTGAGAAGGCAAAGGTGGAGGTGCGTAATGTCCGTGCCGATATCAAGGACAAGTTGAAGAAAGCCATCAAGGACGGTCTCTCCGAGGACAACGAGAAGGATGCTGAGAACGACCTGCAGAAGTTGCACGACAAGTATATCAAGAAGCTTGACGACTTGATGGAGGCGAAGAACAAGGAAATCATGACTGTCTAGTCGGCAGTTGACAATTGATGGTTGACAGTTGAAAGGACTTGTCATTAAGAATACGGGCAGTTGGTACACCGTTCTGACGGACGATGGATCAACTGTCGATTGTAAGATAAAGGGTAATTTCCGGTTGCGTGGCATTCGGAGTACTAATCCTGTAGCGGTAGGTGACAGGGTTGAACTTTCCTCCCCCTCAACAGGGGGAGGTCAGGAGGGGGTCTGTTTCATTACCGAGATAGAGGACCGTCGCAATTACATCATCCGCAAGAGTATCAACCTGTCGAAACAGAGTCATATCCTTGCCGCTAATGTCGATCAGGCTTTGCTGGTGGTGACTGTGGTGAAGCCGGAGACCTCCACCACGTTCATCGACCGCTTCCTTGCGTCGGCAGAAGCCTATCGGGTACCTGTTATCCTGTTGTTTAACAAGACAGACTTGTTAAACGAGGATGAGCAGCGTTACCAACAGATGATGGTCGACCTCTATGAGACCGTGGGGTATGAGTGTCACGCTATCTCTGCGGAACGAGGTGACGGAGTAGAGGAACTGCGTCCCTTGCTGGAAGGTAAGATCACGTTGCTGAGTGGTAATAGCGGGGTGGGGAAGTCGACACTCATCAACCGGTTAATACCTCATGCCAACCAGCGTGTGGCGGATATCAGTGAGGCTCATCAGACGGGTATGCATACCACCACCTTCTCCGAGATGATTCCACTGACAGCAGACCGCTCAACGCTAACTGAGACATCCTGGCTCATTGATACTCCGGGTATCAAGGGCTTTGGCACGTTTGATATGGAGAAGGAAGAGCTGACAAGTTATTTCAAGGAGATATTCGAGTTCTCGAAACAATGTCGTTTCTCTGATTGTACCCATACCCATGAACCTGGGTGTGCTGTCTTGAAAGCGGTGGAAGACCATTATATCGCACAGAGCCGATACCAGTCGTATCTCTCGATGCTGGAAGATAAGGATGAAAATAAATATCGCGAGGCGTTTTGAGCTTCGCGATATTTGTTTATTTAATGGTTATCGTGTATTTCGACATGAAAGAGGCACCTGGTAACAGGTGGTTCATCAATGGCTTGTCCTTGAACTCGCCACGGAAGTCACGAGGGTCACCAATACCATACCACGGTTCGATGCAGACGAAGGGCGCCTGCTTGTCGTAGGGACTCCAGAACGCACAGACCGGTGTCTTGTAGTCGACAGTCACAGCGGGCTCACCATTAGTATCCATCAGCATGGCGCGACGGGTCTGGCTCTTGTGGATCTTCACGCTGTCGTTGCGGAAGAAGTTGTTCGATATTTCCATGATACCCATATCAGCCTCCAAAGGAACCTCTACCATGTCGTGACTGCCGTCTGCATAGCTCTTCAGAGCCTCCATCGGTTCTTCGTTGTCGAGTTTAATCATACCCTCCAGTTTACCACCGGGCATATTGAAGGCAGGGTGTCCGCCAATCTGGAAGTGGATCTCACGGTCGTCGGTGTTCTCCACATGCCAGATGACATGAACCTTATTGTCTTCTAAACGATAAGTGATGGCAAGGTTGAAATGATAGGGATATACCTTCAGCGTCTCTTCGTTGTCATGAAGGGCGAAGGTCACTTTGTCTTGTGTCTGACTGATCAGTGTGAACTCGCTGTCACGGGCAAACCCATGACGGGGCAGGTGATATTCCTTGCCGTCGACACGGTAGGTGTTGTCATTGACGCTACACACCAGAGGGAACAGGATAGGGGAGTGACGAGGCCATTCCGGGCCTGCCTGCCACATATACTCACGCCCCTCGTTGTCTCTCACACTCTGGAGCTCGGCTCCCTTCTCTGCGACTTTGATCGTCAGCAGACCGTTACTTAGTTCTATCATGCTATTTGATACGTTTAAGGTTGGCTTTCATGTCACTGTCATCCACCATCAGCAGCTCACCGTCATCACTGAGTATCATCTTGGAACCGTTGTCCTCAATCTTAATGATATTGTTATTGGCAGTGTACCTCGACTTATAGTTGTAGAACTTCGTCTTCAGCGTCAGGTCAGCCTGCCACATCTTGCGGTTAGCCCAGCTGACACCCAGTTCCTTGGCACGCTCCTTGTCATACACAATCTTCATGCGCATCTTCATGTCGTGGCTATTGATGAACTCAATGGTGACAGTCATGGTGAAAATCTCATTCATCACATACTCTCGTTCCTTCCTTTGCTCAGCTGTCTCGTTCTCTTTCTCACCGAGTAGATGACTGACACTCATGTAACCGTTGTAGTAAATACGTCCTTTCATGTCTTGAGCATGTATGCTGAGTGTCAGCATCATGGCAAAGATGATTGATAAAATTCTTTTCATATTATTTGTTTCTTGTGATTTGGTTGCAAAGATACAAAATAATGACGGAAAAGAGTATAATATGTTTTGGTTTTTTCTTACTTTGTCGTATCTTTGCATCATGAATCTGAAAGACCAACGAATTGCCGTATTGCTCTCTGGGGGAGTAGACAGCTCTGTAGTGCTGTATGAACTGGTGCGACAGGGCTTGCGTCCTGACTGTTTCTATATCAAGATAGGTCCTGAGGAGGAAGAGGAGTGGGACTGCTCTTCGGAGGAAGACTTGGAGATGGCGACAGCTGTCAGTCATAAGTATGGCTGTAAACTGGAGATTATCGACTGTCATCAGGAGTATTGGGACCAGGTGACTGCTTATACGATGGAAAAGGTACGTGCTGGTCTTACTCCCAATCCCGATGTGATGTGCAATCGCTTAATCAAATTCGGGGCTTTCGATGAGAAACGAGGTCACGAGTATGACCTCATTGCTACAGGTCATTATGCCCAGACGGAAATAGACGAGGAGGGTAGGAAATGGTTGACGACGAGTCCTGACCCTGTGAAAGACCAGACTGATTTCCTGGCGCAGATCTATGACTGGCAGTTGAGGAAGGCATTGTTTCCCATTGGACATATGATGAAGGAAGAGGTACGTGTGATTGCTGAGCGTGAGCACTTGGTGAATGCCAAGCGTAAGGACTCACAGGGTATCTGTTTCTTGGGGAAGATCAACTATAATGACTATATCCGCCGTTACCTGGGAGAGAAACCGGGTGATGTGCTGGAACTGGAGACGGGAAAACGCATCGGACAGCATAAGGGCTTGTGGTTCCATACCATCGGACAGCGTCACGGTCTGGGCTTTGGTGGTGGACCGTGGTTCGTGGTGAAGAAGGATATGCGGCAGAACATCCTGTATGTCAGCAAGGGCTATGACCCACAGACGGCATATAAGCAGGAGTTCAGAATTCATGACCTGCACCTGTTGACGGCTCCGATAGACACTTCTACGATCTGTTTCAAGATTCGTCATACCCCAGAGTTCCATCGTGCGAAGGTGGAGACTATAGGGGATGGTGTCTATCAGATTCTTTCTGACACTCCCATCCATGGTGTGGCACCAGGTCAGTTCTGTGTGTTGTACGATGAGGCACATCATCGTTGTTATGGTTCAGGTGAAATTACCGTTTAACACTTTTTGATTCTAAACTCTCGTCATTTCATTTGTTTTTTAGTACTTTTGTACCCTATGAATGGAAACGTGCTGAATAAGACGGAGTGGAAAGAAAATGTGATTCTTGTCGATGCTGATTATGTCGATAAAGTCGCATTTGACCTGATAGTGAACTTCGAGCGTATGATAGGTCGTCGCATCCCGCAGGCAGATATGGCAAAATGGCTGGAATGCATAGCGTTAGATGGAGGAATGAAATACCCTACGACATCTACCCAACCTACAGAACCTGTCCAACAAACACAGGTCATCCTTCTTCATCAAAAACAGCAGATGGATAATTTCCAGCCCTCCGCATTGGCAGATGTAGACGGTAAGGCGTTCAGTGGTCCATTGGGCGAGTTCCTCATCAGTTGTGTTCCCGTAGAGGAGATGGTGACTGCCGAGGACTTATTTATCGATTCTATGCAGATTATCTGTAATAGTGGGGATGTGAAACGGGTGATGGTGATCCCTGATGCTGATCATATATATAATAAGGTACGTGTGGGACTCCGTCATGCGGATGACAATAAACATATCACCGTGTTCAGTATGCAGCCGATGGAGGGTGGCAACTACCGACAGGAGATCCTGGGCTACTCGCTGATGGCGGCGCTGGGTATCAGGGCGGAAGAGATTAAAAATTGAAAAATTAAAAAATATAGAATATGGCAAGAGTATTGATGATTGGTGCTGGTGGCGTCGCCACTGTGGCAGCGTTTAAGATTGCACAAAACGCTGACGTGTTTACTGATTTCATGATAGCCTCACGTCGCAAGGCTAAATGTGACGCTATCGTAGAGGCGATCCATAAAAAGGGTTATGACATGCCCATACAGACGGCACAAGTTGATGCGGATGACGTGGAGCAGTTGAAGACACTGTTCAACAGCTACAAACCGGAACTGGTGATTAACCTCGCTTTGCCTTATCAAGACCTGACCATCATGGAGGCTTGTCTTGCCTGTGGCTGCAGCTATCTCGATACAGCCAATTATGAACCGAAAGAGGAGGCGCACTTTGAGTACTCATGGCAGTGGGCTTATCGGGAGAAATTCGAGAAGGCTGGTTTGACGGCAATCCTTGGTTGTGGCTTTGACCCTGGTGTGACCAGTATCTATACCGCCTATGCGGCGAAGCATCACTTCGACGAGATCCAGTATCTGGATATTGTCGATTGTAATGCAGGTGACCATCATAAGGCTTTTGCCACCAACTTTAATCCAGAGATCAATATCCGCGAGATCACGCAGAAGGGACTCTACTGGGAAGACGGGAAATGGGTGGAGACGGAACCGCTGGAGATTCACAAGGACCTGACCTATCCGAATATCGGACCACGTGACAGTTATCTGTTGCACCATGAGGAGATTGAGTCGTTGGTCATCAACTATCCCACCATCAAGCGTGCCCGTTTCTGGATGACCTTCGGACAACAGTATTTGAAGCACCTTGAGGTGATTCAGAATATCGGAATGAGTCGTATCGACGAGGTGGAGTATGAGGCTCCGCTGGCTGATGGAAGTGGTGTAGCTAAAGTTAAGATCGTTCCTTTGCAGTTCCTGAAAGCTGTATTGCCTAACCCGCAGGATTTGGGTGAGAACTACGAAGGTGAGACGAGTATTGGTTGCCGCATCCGTGGCATCGGCAAGGATGGTAAGGAACATACTTATTATGTCTATAACAATTGCTCGCATCGTGCCGCTTATGAGGAGACGGGTATGCAGGGCGTCAGCTATACGACGGGTGTTCCTGCCATGATCGGCGCAATGATGTTCTGTAAGGGACTTTGGAAGAAAGCTGGTGTCCATAATGTCGAGGAGTTCGACCCTGATCCTTTCATGGAGCAGCTCAATAAGCAAGGTCTTCCCTGGCATGAGATACACGATGGTGACCTCGAACTCTAATTCGAAGTATCGAAAATAACTAAACATAACAACTATGGCAAAAAAAGAAATGGACGAGGGCGCAGCTATGAGCCCTCAGCAGGAAAAGATGAAAGCCCTGCAAGCTGCTATGTCGAAAATTGAGAAGGATTTCGGCAAGGGTAGTATCATGCGAATGGGAGATGAGCAGATAGAGAATGTGGAGGTGATACCTACAGGTAGTATCGGACTGAATGCTGCCCTTGGGGTGGGAGGTTATCCCAAAGGACGTATCATCGAGATATATGGTCCGGAGTCTTCTGGTAAGACGACTCTTGCCATCCATGCTATGGCTGAGGCTCAGAAGGCAGGTGGTATCGCTGCTTTCATCGATGCGGAGCATGCCTTCGATCGTTTCTATGCTCAGAAACTGGGGGTGGACATCGATAATTTGTGGATCTCTCAACCTGACAATGGTGAGCAAGCATTAGAGATTGCTGATCAGTTGATTCGCTCTAGTGCCATTGATATCCTGGTGGTTGACTCTGTCGCTGCCCTGACTCCTAAAAAGGAGATAGAAGGGGATATGGGTGACTCTGCTGTCGGACTGCATGCCCGTCTGATGAGTCAGGCACTTCGTAAGTTGACGGCTACCATCGCCAAGACGAATACAACCTGTATCTTCATCAACCAGTTACGTGAGAAGATTGGTGTGATGTTCGGTAACCCTGAGACGACAACGGGTGGTAATGCCTTGAAGTTTTATGCCTCTGTCCGTCTGGACATCCGTAAGGTGACAGGTATCAAGGACGGTGACCAGGTGATTGGTAACCAGGTACGTGTGAAGGTGGTAAAGAACAAGGTGGCTCCTCCTTTCCGTAAGGCAGAGTTTGAGATCACCTTTGGTGAGGGTATCTCTAAGATTGGTGAGATCGTCGACCTGGGCGTAGAGTACGGTATCATTCAGAAGAGTGGTTCCTGGTTCTCTTATGACGGTTCAAAACTGGCACAGGGACGTGATGGCACGAAACAGTTGCTGAAGGATAATCCAGAACTATGTGAGGAACTCGAATCGAAGATCATGCAGGCAATAGCTGACAAAGCATAACTCAAGATATCTCAAAAAAGAAAGGCACTCTGTTGTGAGTGCCTTTTCTTTTGTTATTTCTTTGCTTTAGCGGCTGTTGTCCTGCGTGGGGTTCTGACACCTACCACCTTACCACTCTTGCTGAACTGAACGATCAGCCAGCTGTTGGTACGCTTGTAGGTCCACTCATAACGACCGTCGTTGATGTCTGCCTTGCTCTCTGGCTCTCCGACAGCCATCTCCACCTCTTCCTCTGTCATACCCATTCCGACACGTCCCTCACGGATCATAGTGCGGGTAGCGGCATTGGTGTTCCTCAGCTTGCCTTCACCAAAGCCGAAGAGATAGCCGAAGTAGTCTTCCTTCTGTCCGTCGATGTCTCCTACGACACTCTCGTTGGTAAAGGTGACATCTTTCGTATAAGTACGACCGGTCTCTGTCTCAGACAGTGTCAAAGTGACATAGTTGCTGTTGCGGACAGGTGCCATTCCGTCAATACGGAATGCCATCAGCTTAGGAACTTTCACCACACGGTTGTCTTTTCCGCCACCTTTGGTTGTCATGCTGGTAGCGTATTTCGTATAGATGGTCTTACCCATGTACTGTGCATAGTCGGTGGATACCTTCGTCTCACCTGTCATCAGGTCGAAAGAACCATAGAACGTGAATTTCTCGTTGTCCACGATAAACTCATCGTCACGCATACCACTATTGGTCCTACTCAATGCTACATTCTGGTAGAACTCATTGCCTCTCTTGTCAGCAACGATAATCTTCACAGGGAAGGAACGGGTACCGACACCAATGGCAACCACCTTGACCTCCATGCCTTTCTCTACCTTGACATCGTTATAGCTGTCACTGTCGTAGTCAACGTCTACACGGTAGTCTGTGGCACGAGTGACCAGAGTGTGACCCATCAGTTTCTCACGGGCAATGTCCACATCTCCCAGATATGCCAAAGTGGGAACACCTGTCTTGCTGTAGCAGTAGTCCTCGAATTCTCCCTTTGGCAACTCGAAATAGTATTTCCTGTTGTCATCTTGACAAGTGAAGTTCATACGGGCACGACCATTCTGTCCCACAGAGTGGTTGTTGTAAATCATAATCTTACGACGAAGTTTACCACTGGGAACTTCCTTGCCGGTACCTGCGTCACGGAAAGTGTTGACTACCAAGTCGTACTTCTCTGGCAGCACCATGAACTTCATGCCGTCTTCCCAGTCACACAGACTGTAGTAACGGAAGTTCTGACTGACAAAGTCTGTTCCTGTAGGCGTTTCTTCTTTGGTAGTATTCTTGACTACCTTCGCCTCTGTTTTCTTTACTCCCTTTGTCTTGACGATGTAGGAGTCGGCACTCTGAGCCATCGCAATCGTTGTCGCAAAGGCGAGTCCCGTCAGAATAATCAATTTCTTCATAGATATCTCTATTGATGTTTATTACGTAATAATGCTGCAAAGATATAAATTATTTTTGATACTTGTGCCAAAATGACGTGACAAACCGTCATTTTTCTTTGATTTTTTTGTTTTTGGCACATGCTTTGCTATAAAATCGTTGACATTTCATGCATATTAATAATAAAAAAAGATACAATTATGGGAAAAATTATTGGAATTGACTTAGGAACAACCAACAGCTGCGTTGCCGTTTTCGAGGGTAACGAGCCTGTGGTAATCGCAAACAGCGAGGGTAAGCGTACGACACCTTCTGTCGTAGGCTTTGTAGAGAATGGGGAGCGTAAGATTGGTGACCCTGCCAAGCGTCAGGCTATCACGAACCCGAAGAAGACCGTTTATTCTATCAAACGCTTCATGGGTGAGAACTGGCAGCAGACGGAGAAGGAAATCTCGCGCGTACCTTATTCTGTAGTCAACGAGGGTGGTTATCCTCGTGTGGATATCGATGGTCGTAAGTACACACCGCAGGAGATCTCCGCAATGGTACTTCAGAAGATGAAGAAGACCGCAGAGGATTATCTCGGACAGGAGGTGACGGATGCCGTTATCACTGTTCCTGCTTACTTCTCTGACTCTCAGCGTCAGGCTACTAAGGAGGCAGGACAGATTGCCGGTCTGAATGTGCGTCGTATCGTCAACGAGCCAACTGCCGCTGCGCTTGCCTATGGTGTTGACAAGGCTAACAAGGATATGAAGATTGCCGTCTTCGACCTCGGTGGTGGTACGTTCGATATCTCTATCCTGGAGTTTGGCGGTGGTGTGTTTGAGGTTCTGTCTACCAATGGTGATACACACCTTGGTGGTGATGACTTCGATCAGGTCATCATCGACTGGCTGGTACAGGAGTTCAAGAATGACGAGGGCGCTGACCTGAAGGCTGACCCGATGGCTATGCAGCGTCTGAAGGAGGCTGCTGAGAAGGCAAAGATTGAGTTGTCCAGCTCTACCTCTACAGAGATTAACTTGCCGTATATCATGCCGGTAGGTGGTATTCCTAAGCACTTGGTGAAGACCCTTACTCGCGCCAAGTTCGAGCAGCTCGCACATGGTCTGATTCAGGCATGTCTGGCTCCTTGTCAGAAGGCTATCGCTGATGCTAAGCTGAACACTTCTGATATTGACGAGGTCATTCTCGTAGGTGGTTCAAGCCGTATCCCTGCTGTTCAGGAACTCGTGAAGAATTACTTCGGTAAGGAGCCTTCAAAGGGTGTGAACCCCGATGAGGTGGTTGCCGTTGGTGCTTCTATCCAGGGTGCTATCCTGAACAAAGAGGGTGGTGTAGGCGATATCGTACTGCTTGATGTTACTCCGCTGACTTTGGGTATCGAGACAATGGGTGGTGTGATGACCAAACTGATTGAGGCTAACACGACCATTCCTTGCAAGAAGAGTGAGGTGTTCTCTACTGCCGCTGATAATCAGACAGAGGTGACCATCCATGTACTGCAGGGTGAGCGTCCTATGGCTGCACAGAACAAGTCCATCGGACAGTTCAACCTCACAGGTATTGCTCCCGCACGTCGTGGTATTCCTCAGATTGAGGTAACTTTCGATATCGATGCCAACGGTATCCTCAAGGTTTCTGCCAAGGACAAGGCTACAGGCAAGGAACAGGCTATCCGCATCGAGGCTTCTTCTGGTCTGTCACAGGATGAGATCAACCGCATGAAGGCGGAGGCTGAGCAGAATGCTGAGAATGATAAGAAGGAGCGTGAGCGTGTCGATAAGTTGAATCAGGCTGACTCTATGATCTTCCAGACAGAGAACCAGTTGAAGGAGATTGGCGATAAGATCCCTGCTGAGCACAAACCTGCTATCGAGAATGCCCTCCAGCAGTTGAAGGATGCTCATAAGGCTGGTGATATCGCTGCTATCGATACTGCTATCGCAGCCCTTAACAATGCTTGGCAGACTGCCTCGCAGCAGATGTACCAGAGTGCACAGGCTGGTCCTCAGCCTGGTGCTGACCAGCAACAGGGTCCCTTCTACAACCAGCAGGCTAATAGCCAGCAGCAAGCCCCCAAGGATGACAACATCCAGGATGCCGACTTCGAGGAGGTCAAGTAAACCTGTAGGTAAAGATACATAACAAAACGCAACGAAATAGCGTGTAGCTCTGGTGGGTTACACGCTATTTGTTTTTCAAAACGAGCTGCTGACATGGTGTCAGCAAGTCTATCTAAAAAAATAACGTGAAAAGATAGGAAATGTCGCAGATATTCCGTATATTTGCGACATAGTTTTATGTTTAACAAAAACCAAACGACAATGAAAGTAGGAGTCCCCAAAGAGATTAAGAACAATGAGAACCGTGTGGGCATGACACCATCAGGTGTTGCCGAGTTGATCAAACGTGGACATACTGTCTACGTACAGCATACTGCAGGGGAGGGCAGTGGGTTCTGCGACGAACAGTATCAGAAGGCAGGTGCGCAAATCCTCCCTGCCATCGAGGATGTCTACAGGGAGGCAGATATGATTGTCAAGGTCAAGGAACCTATTGAACCAGAATATCCGTTGGTCCGTAAGGGACAGGTTGTCTTCACCTATTTCCATTTTGCCTGTGAGCAGGAGTTGACGGAGGCGATGATGAAGAGTGGTGCCGTATGTATCGCCTATGAGACGGTGGAGCGTGATGATCGCACACTGCCGTTGCTTATTCCGATGAGTGAGGTGGCAGGTCGTATGGCGACGCAGAATGGTGCCTACTATCTCCAGAAGACCAAAGGTGGTAAGGGTAAGCTGATGGCAGGTGTACCTGGTGTAAGACCTGCCCGTGTCCTTGTATTAGGTGGTGGTACGGTAGGTGAGGCAGCTGCCCGTATCGCTGCCGGTATGGGTGCTGAGGTGACAATCACGGACGTGTCGCTGCCACGGCTCAAACAGCTGGCTGCTGAGATGCCAGCCAATGTGCATACCCTTTATTCCTCAGAACATAATATCCGACAGGAACTGCCTACTACCGATGTTGTCATCGGCTCTGTGCTCATTCCTGGTGACGCGGCTCCGAAGCTGATTACCAAGGACATGTTGTCACTGATGGAGAAAGGCACCGTTCTTGTCGACGTGGCGATTGACCAGGGCGGTTGTTTCGAGACCTCTCATCCTACCACCCATAGTGACCCTGTCTATATGGTTGACGGTATTGTTCATTATGCGGTGGCTAACATTCCGGGTGCTGTACCTCATACGAGTACTATCGCCCTTACTAATGCTACCCTCCGCTATGTCATCGCCCTTGCCGACAAGGGATGGCAGCGGGCATGTCGTGATGATATCTCCCTTCGTCGGGGTGTCAATATGATGGATGGCAAATGTACCTATGAGGCTGTCGCTAAGGTATGGGGACTCCCTTATACGCCATTAGAGCTGTAAAGAATTCTTTACAGCTTATGCTCTTCAAGGAAGCCCCCTACGGCAGATAGTGAGCAGAGTGAAATTATACTAACAGGAAATGCTAAAATCGGTAGAATATTTGTTTATTTAGAAAATAAGCCGTATTTTTGCACCCCAAAATTAGTATAATTAATTTGAGGAAGTTACCTTCCATATCGCTTTTTACATTCTCCTGGATTGTAAGTATCGGGATATTGTTGTTATACAATATCCCTTTCTTTCGTTATGTAGCAGCCAATACTAACGAGGGTACCGGCGGAAAGATATTTCTGCTGGTATCATTGGCTGTCATCATGTTAGTCCTCCATTTCATGATGACCTATCTGACCATGTTCTTGATGAGGACGGTGGGACGTGTCCTGCTTGCGATACTCTCGCTTATCAATGCCACAGCGGTCTATTTCATCCTCACCTATAGTGTGATGATTGACGCGACCACGATAGAGAACGTGTTCAATACCAGATACTCGGAAGCCTCGGGATTCTTCACCTGGTCGTTATGGCTCTCCATATTGCTCCTCGGCGTTCTCCCTGCTGTCTATTGTCTGCTGCAACCTGTCGTTTGGGGTAAGGCAAAGAAGATGGGCATCTGCTGTGGAGGCTCTTTGGCGGTAATCCTAGCAGTAGCATCGATGAATATCAGTCAGACACTGTGGATCAGTCAGCACGACACGGAACTGGGTGGACTGCTGCAACCCTGGTCTTATCTGGTGAACACCTGTCGTGTGGCAACGATTCATTTTGACAAACAAGCCGAGGAGATCAAACTTCCCGATGGTAAGATCATGGATGATGAGAAGGCGGTGGTGGTGCTCGTCATCGGTGAGTCGGCGAGAAAAGCCAACTTCCAGTTATATGGCTATCAGCGTGACACCAACCCGTTATTGTCGAAGCGACAAGGACTGAGGGTGTATCAGGCGACATCATGTGCCACCTACACCACAGCAGGAACCAAGGCTATTCTCGAACCAAAGAATACGGACGACCTGTATGAGCTGTTGCCGAACTATGCCTACAGGACTGGTGTCGACGTGTCTTGGCGTACGTCTAACTGGGGAGAGCCGCCCATACATATTGACGAATATCTTGTCAACGAGGAGCTGGGTGCCCAGTATCCCCAGGAGGACATGCGCTATGATGGTGTCCTCTTTGCGGGACTCCGTGAGCGGATAGCGTCCAGCAAGAAGAAAAAGGTGCTGATCATCTTGCATACCAGTACCAGTCACGGTCCTAAATATGCCGACAAATATCCCAAGGAGTTTGAGGTGTACAAGCCGGTGGCAAAGAGTGTGGAGGAGGGGGAACAGCATGTCGGTATGCTGGTCAATGCGTATGACAATACCATATGTTATACCGATTTCCTGTTGGACCATTTGATTGACACGTTACGTTCGATGGATGACTGGAAGAGTGCCATGATCTTTATCTCCGACCATGGTGAGTCGCTTGGTGAGAACAAGATGTTCATGCATGGACTGCCCATGCGACTGGCACCCAAGGTGCAGTATGAGATACCATTCCTGGTATGGACCTCGGAGCATTTCAGGGATTACAAGTCTGAGAAAGAACTGCCGGCAGTCCTTGAGCAGCATTATATCTTCCATTCCGTACTTAACCTGCTGTCCATACAGTCACCCGCATACGACAAGGACTTTGATATTTTCGCTCCCCATTTTTAGCGAAAGCTTCGAACGAAGCCTCTATTGATGCAGATGCCTTGTATCACTCATTCCAATATCTCCTATGGGGGTGAACAATACCTCCTATGAGTGATGCCAGGTGTCGTTATGGGGGTATAACAGATACTGCAATACCCCATGAGAGTTATCCCCATACCCCACGAAGGCGGCAACGGTGACAAGGGTTTTAAAAATTATGTATAGGCGAACCCTGGGGACTTACGATTGCAGAGATACACCTCTAACCTCTAACTGAAAATCGCGCAATCCCCGATAAACAAAGGGTGCAAGACCAGTTGGAGGTTGTCGGAACCTCCCACTAACCTCCCACCATATTTCATCATCGATCTATTCAATTCTTTGAGGTATTACCATTGAAAACATAAAAAAAGGGGGAGACAGTTGGAGGTTAGTGAGAGGTTAGTTGGAGGTTGGAACAACCTCCAACTAACCCCAAACGCCCTGTACATCGGCATTTCAGAAGAAAATAGTTGGAGGTTAGGGGTTTCGCGAAAACCATAATATATTATTGGTTGCAAATAGCAACCACCTATGACAATTCCTTGTTTATATTTAGTGAACTTTAAGTAATAAAGTTCCTCTTGCTAATTATAGTATGTTGTATAGTTTGAATACTATAATTATCTTTGCATCGGCTTAAAACAACAAACTTAATGCAACAACATCATCCCATCCTCGAACTCTTTGGACGTAACGTTCAGAAGTATCGTACAGAGCAAAATATCTCACAAGAGAAATTAGCGGAAAGGGCACGCCTTCATCGTACATACATTGGTATGGTGGAACGTGCTGAGCGTAACATCACGCTTATCAATATGCAGAAAATCGCCAATGCGTTAGGGGTGGAAATAAGGGAATTGCTGGAAGACTAAATGAAAGACATATTATTATGAGTTGTAAAAGTAATGATCAAGGTTGAGCATATAATATAGGATATGTATGGGTAATATATTAACAGCTATAAAAGCAATTGTAGAGAAATCTTCATTGAAAGTAATTGAAGAACCACAAGATGCTATTCATAATAGGGCTAATCAAATGGGGACAGCCCTTGAGGATTATGTAAAGAATGCTTTTGCAAATTGCTTAGGTAAAGATACACATGTTATAAAGCAATCTCGTCAAAATACATTTTCATATTTAGGAAATAGTAGAAATCCACCTGATGCGATGTTAAAAGGTGGAGATGCTATTGAAATTAAAAAGTTGGAAACACTTGGGAAGTCACAATTACAGTTAAATAGTAGCTATCCAAAGAATAAACTACGTTCAGATAATCCTAAGATATGTAGTGCTTGTCATGACTGTGAAGAATGGGAAGAGAAGGATATGATATATGTAGTAGGACAGGTAAACAAGCAAGTATTACAAAATATTTTCTTTGTTTATGGGGACCTGTATTGTGATTCTCATGAGATTTATGAACATGCAGAGAATGTGATTAGAGGAGGTCTTGAGTCAATTGAAGGTATTGACCTTGCTGACACAAAAGAACTTGGAAGGATTAATGAGGTTGATCATCTTGGAATATCCGATCTTCGTGTTCGAGGAATGTGGCTTATAAAATCACCATTCCTACATTTTGGTTATTTGACGGATAATATCACTGATTATACATTTAAATTAGTAGCTTTAATTCCTGAGGATAAATACCGTAAATTTGAAAATGTAGACGACTTTGAAGAATTCTGTTTCGAGAATGGAGTCTCCATATCTGAAGAAAGCATTGAAGATCCTCAGAATCCCGCTAATTTTATAAGGTCCAAACTTATAATATACTATTATTAAATGAAAGTCATTAGTTTATTCTCTGGGTGCGGCGGCTTGGATTTAGGCTTTGAAAAGGCAGGGTTTGAGATTCCTGTTGCCAATGAGTATGACCCTACCATATATGAGACCTTTAAGGCAAATCATCCGAATACAAAATTGATAGAGGGTGATATACGAAAGATATCTGAGGATGATTTCCCCTCAGATGTAGACGGTATTATTGGTGGTCCTCCTTGCCAGTCGTGGTCTGAGGCTGGTGCTTTGCGTGGTATTGAAGACCAAAGAGGACAGTTGTTCTTTGACTATATCAGGGTGTTAAGGAAAACACAACCCAAGTTTTTCCTTGCAGAGAATGTCAGTGGTATGCTTGCCAACAGACATTCGGATGCAGTGAAGAATATATTGAGTTTGTTTGACAAGAGCAATTATGATGTCACACTGACGTTAGTAAACGCCAAAGACTATGGGGTAGCCCAGGAGAGGAAACGTGTGTTCTATATTGGCTTCAGGAAAGACCTGAAAATAGATTTTAAATTTCCAGAAGGCTCGACGAAGGATGATGCGAAGAAAATAACTTTGCGAGATATCATATGGGACTTACAGTTTACTGCTGTCCCCTCTGGCAAGAATAACAACCACAATCCTGCAGCGATTAATAATAATGAATATTTTACGGGTGCATATTCTCCCATCTTCATGAGTCGTAACAGGGTGAAGGCGTGGGATGAGCAGGCTTTTACCGTTCAAGCGTCAGGCAGACAGTGCCAATTACATCCACAAGCCCCGAAGATGGTGAAGCATGGTCTGAATGATTGTAGGTTTGTTGAGGGAAAAGAAGACTTATATAGACGAATGACCATCAGAGAGGTTGCGAGAGTCCAAGGCTTCCCTGATGATTTTAAATTTATATATAAAAGTACGAATGATGCATATAAGATGATAGGTAACGCTGTTCCTGTGAATCTTGCATACGAAGTAGCATTGGCAATAAAAAAGGCATTGGAATGACATAACAAAGGTATAACTTATTTATCAACTTGACATATGAAAATAGTATCGTTGTTCTCTGGCTGTGGAGGACTTGATCTAGGCTTTGAAAAAGCTGGATTTGAGATTGTGTGGGCTAATGAGTTTGACAAGACAATTTATGAAACCTATAGGTATAACCATCCCCACACGGTGTTAAACACTTCGGATATTCGGGAACTTAAAGATTCTGATATTCCAGATTGTGATGGCATCATTGGGGGACCACCGTGCCAATCATGGAGCTTGGGAGGTAAATGTCTTGGATTAGATGATGAAAGAGGAAGATTGGTTTTTGACTATATTCGTATTGTGAAAGCCAAACGTCCCCAATTCTTCATTATGGAGAATGTTCCGGGAATGATCGCTCCTCGTCATATACAGGCTTTTGAACAATTCCTTTATTTGTTTCGTGCTGCAGGATATCGGGTGAAGTATGAGTTGTTGAACGCTGCAGATTTTCGTATCCCACAAGACAGATTACGTATCTTTATTGTTGGTATAAGAGCGGATATTATAAACGATTATTTCTTTCCGGCTAAAGTGAGTGAAACACCAATTACGCTTTTACAAGCCATAAGTGATTTGAAGACTCAACCAACAGCTTATTTAAATGAAGAGGTCAATCAGAATTATGATGGTATTCTCAACCATGATTATTATTCTGGTGGGTATGATGCGAAATTTATGGCGAGGAATCGAGTTAGAGGCTGGTATGAGTTGTCTTTTACGATACAAGCTCAGGCAAAGAACGAGCCTCTCCATCCACAAGCACCTAAAATGGTGTATGTCTCTCAGAATGAAAGACGATTCGCTGTTGGTCATGAAAAAGAATATCGTCGATTGAGTGTGCGAGAATGTGCTCGTATCCAAACGTTCCCAGATCACTTCCGTTTCATTTACTCAGATGTAAAAGACGGCTATAAAATGGTTGGTAATGCAGTCCCTCCGCGGCTTGCCTATTATTTAGCTTTGTCAATAAAAGATTGTCTTACCTTATATAATAATAAGATAAACCGTTTTAGGAGAAATTCGTAGTTTTGCAGTTTTTTATTTGGGCGTTTCATGAGTAATTTACACTAGTTTGATGTACTGATATCACGATTGATAGAGTCGCAAAAGCGAAGATTTCTTAAAGAAGGTGGGATTAAGGAGCAAATGTATAAGGCTCGGAATTCTCGGAGTTCTCAGAGTGAAGATAAAACTTAATTTTTCTTTCTAAAAGATTTCTTTTCTAATTATTCTTCGTATTTTTGCACCAACATGAAACAATTCGAAGTCGTAGCAGCCAATTAGGCTCCGTTGACTGGTTACCTGCGGATAGGGTGGTTGTGGAATCAATAATCAAAGAATAATGGATACTCTCTCAAGACAACAGCGGCACAATAACATGGCGGCGATTCGGTCGAAGGATACGAAGCCGGAGATGATTGTGCGTCGAGGGTTGTGGAAGAGGGGATTCAGATACAGATTAAATCATCGGGGGCTGCCCGGACATCCTGACTTGGTGCTGAGGAAATACAGGACGTGTGTCTTTGTGAATGGCTGCTTCTGGCATGGACACAACGTGGCGCTACCACGGATGTCTGATGGAAGATGTAAGATGGATGATGTGATTGTGGACTCGGAGTGCTGTAGGATTCCGCATACCAATCGGGAGTTCTGGGTAAATAAGATCCGAAGGAATAAGGAACGTGACAAGGAGGAACAACGCAAACTGGCAGAGATGGGCTGGCACTGTATCACCATTTGGGAGTGTGAGTTGAAACCCTCGAAGCGTGAGGAAACTTTAGAGTCTCTTGCCTTCACCCTCAACCATATCTATCTACAGGATCATAGGACAAATAAGATGGAAGAGGACAGAGGTGAGAAGGAGGATGAATTAGAGATGCCAATGGCAGCAGAGACAGATTTTGACAGATAAATATATAGGATATGACGAAGATAGTGATACTTGACGGCTATGCGGCTAATCCAGGGGATTTGTCGTGGCAGGAATTAGAGAAGTTAGGACAGGTAACGGTCTATGAGCGCACGAAACCTGAGGAGACAGTGGAGAGGGCAGCAGGGGCGGAGGTCGTGCTGACCAATAAGGTTGTCATTAATAGAGAGGTGATAGCTCAATTGCCCAGTCTGAAATATATTGGTGTGCTTGCCACGGGCTATAACGTGGTGGATATCGTGGCTGCTCATGAACGTGGTATCATCGTGACCAATGTGCCAGCCTATAGTACGGAGAGCGTTGTGCAGATGGTGTTCTCCCATCTGTTGACGGTAACGAACCGTACAGAGCATTATGCTATCCAGAACAGGGCGGGGCGTTGGAGTAACAATCCCGACTTCAGCTATTGGGATACCAATCTGATGGAACTTGCCGGGAAGACGTTCGGCATCGTGGGACTGGGGAATATCGGCAGTCGTGTCGCACAGATCGCCCTTGCCTTCGGTATGAAGGTGAAAGCCTATACCAGTAAGTCTGCTGACCAACTGCCTGAAGGTGTCCAGAAGGCTGATATGCAAGAGCTATGCTCGACGTCAGATGTCCTCTCATTACACTGTCCACTGACTGCTGATACCAAGCATCTCATCAATGCCCAGACGTTAGCTTTGATGAAGCAGACGGCTATAGTTATCAATACCGGTCGTGGTCCATTGGTGGACGATGAGGCTGTAGCCGACGCGTTAGCATGCGGAAAAATTGCCGCTTATTGTGCCGATGTGCTTACGGAAGAGCCGCCAAGAGCAGACAACCCCCTGCTTCAACAGTCCAACGCCTATACCACACCCCATATTGCCTGGGCTACTAAGGAGGCACGCATCCGATTACTACAGGTCGCTATAGACAATGTACGTGCTTTCCTGGGTGGTATGCCACAGAATGTCGTTTAAAAAGATTTTTATCTTTCGATACTCTCAATGCGGAGTTTCAGCATACCTGCTGGGACACGTACTTCCACGACATCGCCCACCTTCTTGTTAAGGAGAGCCTCGGCGATAGGTGACTTGATGGAAATCTTACCCTCACGGAGATTGGCTTCGTGCGGACTGGCAATGGTATAGGTCATCTTACTATTATTGGCAAGATTGGTGATTCCCACCTTACAGAGCAGTTGTACGGTGTCACTGCCAAGACGTGAGGTGTCAATGACACGGGCATTGGCAAGGATACGCTGTTTAAAACGAATCCTTCCAAGGAGCCGGGCCTGTTCACGCTTGGCGGCATGGTATTCGAAATTCTCACTGAGGTCGCCTTTGTCACGAGCCTCGGCAATAGCCTCTCTGACCTGAGGCAGTTCCACGTTCTCCATCTGTCGGAGTTCTGCTACGAGCTTATCGAAGCCCTCTTGGGACATGTATTCCATAATAGATGATTATCTTTGATTATTCTTAATAGGGTCCGTCACATCAGCAAACGTTCGATCATAGGAATCTCAATACGTCCGCGATGGAGGGTTAGAAGACCGTCTTCCTGCATCTGGTTAAGAGCCAGAGAGATGTCCAGACGGCTATCGTTGAGCAGGTCGGCAAGCTGTTGCATGAGGATATAGAACGTCTTAGGACCTGCGGGGTATTGGCAATGGGCGAAGAAGAAATGGATGATACGCTCACGGAGCGATTTCGGACAGGTACGCCAGGGATGATGCAGCAGTCGCTGTGTCTCCGTAGCCATCTGGTTCAGCATGTTAAGGCGGAACACCAGTTGTGTCTCCAGTAACAGCATCACCTCCTGTTTGTCAATGGTGATGAGGTTGACATCCGTGAGTGTCGTATAGGTATGGGTAAATTGTTGGTGAATGCCGAACAGTCGTTCAGGCTCTGGCAGATAAGGAGCCGACAGCCGTTCTACGATGCGATAGGCACGATTGTCTGCCATGTGTTCTGTCTGCAGGGTACCGTTGATCAGGAAGGTGAGACGGTTACAGGGTTCTCCGGCACTGATTAGGCGTTTACCCATCGGGAGTTTATGAAATCCTATCTTGGTATGTGTCACCACCTCCATCAAGTCGGCATGGCTCATACCCTGGAAGAGTGTGAACTGCAGGAGTTTGTCATAGAGATGGAGTGGGGTGGACATATATAGTTTAAAGTTTAGAGTTTAAAGATTAGAGTTATTGTTCTATCTTGTCTTTCATGGACGGAGAATACCACACGGCAAGATTGTTGTCCTTGTCGCTATAGATGAGGTATGCCATCAGTTCGGGATGACGCTCCAGGATGCGCTTGGCACCTTCGAGTCCTAATACCATGAAGGAGGTGGCGTAAGCATCAGCGGTGGCACAGTCTCTTGCCAAGACGGTAGCCGACAAGATATTATGCTGGACGGGATAGCCCGTCTTCGGGTCGATGGTGTGGGCATACCGCTTTCCACCTTTATAATAGAAACGACGGTAGTTACCACTGGTAGCCATCGCTTTGTCTGTCACGTTGAGGACGGTCTGTTGCTCATGACTGACAGAGAGCGTGTCATCCGTCGGTTTGATGACGGCAATCCTCCAAGGCAGTCGTCTGGGACTGATACCACTGGTGATGATCTCTCCTCCAATCTCCACCATATAATTAGTGACCTCTTTCTCCTTTAGCAAACGTGCCACCACATCCACACCGTATCCCTTGGCGATAGCCGAACAGTCGAGCATCACCCTTCGGTCACTCTTCGTGATGGTATTGCCTTTGGCAGATACTTTCTTCCAACCGATAAACTGGCGGATGGAGTCCACTTGCTGGGGGGTGGGCATCTCTCCGTTCTTGAAACCAAAGCCCCAGGCATTGACCAATGGCGCAACAGTGATGTCAAAGGCTCCGTCTGTTTCCTGGGACACCTCCATCGCTTTGTTGAAGACCTCCATGAACATCTGATTGGCTTTCCCACCATTCTCACGATTGATGTGTGAGATGATAGACTGCTCGTTGAACATAGAGAGGGCGGAGTCCACCTGCATGAGCGCTTCCCTGATCTCCTGATGGTAATCTTTGTCTGCCTGATAGGTGATGGTATAGAATGTGCCGAAGATTGGTCCTCTGTCAGTATGATAGGGCATAGACTGTTGTTGGCGGATGATGAGCACTGTGCCGACAATCAGTAGTATGAGGAAAGGCAACTGCCAAATCAGTTTCTTCTTTTGCATGGTTTTTAGTTTTTTATAGTTCCTATAGTACCTATAGTTCCTATATATCTACAATCACCCTGAAATCAGCACCAATCTTGTTCTTGTCATAGGTACCAAAGCCAGGGACATACCAGGTCTGTCCGATATCTCCTTCCTTATGACTGATACGCCGTTTGTATCGAATATTCCATCCTAAGTGCAGGGGCCCGAAAATCTTAGCGTCAATACCGAAGACGAGTTCTATCCAGTGCATGTTGCATTTCAAGCCCTCAATACCGAAGCCTGTCTCGTATTGCCAGACTGGGTCTGGAAGGTCCTCGCGGATAATATCAACCTTATAAGAGGTGAAGGCATAGCGGATACCTCCATAAAGGCGGTTAGACTGGTGTTTGTTCTTCAACAGGTTCAGGTCAATACCCACACGGAAATAGGGTGCCGTCGTCTTATAGGTGATACCTGTTACTTCGTCATTCTCATGTTTAGCCTTACCCACACCAATCTCCACCACAGGGAACCACTGGTCATGCAGGTTGAGGCGTAACCCTCCTTCTATCTCACCACAGTCGCTGAGCATCAACTTGGCAGGTCCTACCAGGTCAAAAGATACTGAGAAACCTCTGAAGAGAGGAATGGAGTCTTTCTCCATGCGAAACAATTTCATTTGCGCATGGGCTGTTGAAGCCACGATGAGCAGGGCAAGACTAATAACGAGCCTTGAAATAGATGTAGAAATGTTCGTGGTTTGTCTCATAATTGACGGTTGAGTGTTTAATCACTATGGAGTCGATGATATGGTGGGTCGTCCGCACGTCTGTCAGCTTGTGGAAATATGCTGCCTGGCAGTCAACTGACTCGAAATGCGGATAGTTCTCCTTCTTCACATAGACCGTGTCTTGATAGATATGTCCTAATGTGTCACGCAAGGTGTAATAGAACACGTCCTCTGGCTGGGTATAGCTGATATACATATCGTAGGCAGTAATACCTGTGGCTTTGTTCAGCAATATCGTGTCCGTACCGTCAGCCCGTTTAGACGTGATATCCAGCGTGTCAACCTTCAGCGTGTCAGTAGTGCCGTTGGCTTTCTTCAGACCATATACGGTGCCAACCTTGTTCTGTACAGGACAATCAATGCTGGTACATGCCCCGATAATCAGGATGGTGAGGATGAAGATGACTATTTTCCGCATCTGATTTCCTCCTCTATCTGGTAATCGTTACGTCCTGCACTGTTACGACTGATGAGGTCACCCAGGAATCCGGCAAGGAACAACTGCGTACCTATCATCATCATAGTCAGTGCGATAAAGAAATAGGGGGAGTCTGTCACCAGTCGCATGGGGATGCCGTTATAGAGTGCCCATGCCTTCTGTACACCCAGGAAGAAAGCGGCGAAGAATCCGATGATGAAGACAATCGTGCCAAGGAAACCAAATACATGCATGGGCTTCTTCCCGAAGGTACCTAGGAACCAGAGGGTCATCAGATCGAGATAACCATTGACGAAACGGTTCCAGCCCATGAACTTCGATTTCCCATATTGTCGTTTCTGGTGGTGTACGGGTTTCTCACCAATCTTGTCGAAACCAGCATTCTTGGCGAGGTAGGGGATAAAACGATGCATTTCTCCGAATACCTCGATATTCTTCACCACTTCCTGGCGATATGCCTTCAGTCCGCAGTTGAAGTCATGCAGGTTCTTGATACCACTGACCTTGCGGGTGGTGGCGTTGAAGAGTTTGGTGGGCAACGTCTTTGACAACGGGTCACCCTGGCTGCGGTTCTGCTTATAGCCGCTGACAAGGTCGTAGCCGTCCTCCTTGATCATCCTATATAGTTCGGGAATCTCATCGGGAGAGTCTTGCAGGTCGGCATCCATTGTGATGACGACATCACCTTGTGCCTCCTTGAAACCACAATAGAGAGCAGGACTCTTACCATAGTTACGACGGAATTTGATGCCTTTCACATGTTCTGAGCGTACGGAAAGCTCGTTGATGACCTCCCATGAACGGTCTGTCGAGCCATCATTGACGAAGATAACCTCGAAACTGAAATTGTTTGCCACCATCACACGCTCTATCCAGTCATAGAGCTCTGGCAGTGACTCGTCCTCGTTATATAAGGGTACTACTACTGATATATCCATATGCTGAGTTGAATGTTTATTGTTTAGCGTTTAGAGAGTCAGACTTGCTGGTCCGCCGCTGCATGATGGCAGCAATAGGTATTCCGAGAATAAACCCTGAGATGATATTGATCGTCAGCATGTTCAAGGAATAGTCAATGGGACGCATTCCTGCTATCAATTTGATGTTCTCGTCTATCTCTTTTGTCATACCGTAAAGTTCAATGATCTTCTGTCCCTCTGGCGATTGTATGGTTTCAAGAATCTTTCCCATCAAAAAGCCATTGTCTATAAAGGTGAAATAGAGATAGATGGCTACGGCAAGCAGAATACCAGCATAAAAGAAGATGAATACGGTATAGGCGTAGCTTCGAGTGAAAGAGATGATGCCCTCCCTTCCGTAATCACGGAAATGTCGAAGCCTGCTTGCTGCGAAGAATGGGGTGGCACAAATCAGTACCATTGCCGCAAGTCCCAGCATCGGATTCGATAATCCAAGGATGTAGCAGGCAAAACCTCCTATCCACAACAAAGCAAGTAATACTCCGTCTTGTCGTGCAAAAGCTTTTAATTGTGTATATTCCTGTGGTGTCATATTCGAGTGCAAAGGTACGAAAATTTCGATTAAGAGAGAACAAAAGTAATGCATTTCTTTTGTCGAACGTAAGAAATTTATCCAATAAGTGAGCAAAAAACAAATTTTATTTGCGTATTCTAAAAAAAGTTAGTACCTTTGCAGCCGCAAAACCAAACATGGGCAAGTCCTGTACGGCCAGCTCCCTCGGAATCCTCCAGGACGGGAACGTAGCAAAGGTACTTGGTTGTAGTGGCGCGATACAGTCAGCTTGCCCAC
>JAEEGH010000610.1_pt1 | contig 123047 bp, 94 predicted proteins | sample 9134181 | NCBI WGS metagenome assembly JAEEGH01 (sample SAMN16246544, study PRJNA631951) | gut metagenome | biome: gut microbiome; feature: rumen; material: DP-attached | host: Bos | place: Iran: Karaj | collected 2018-10
GCGAACAGTCAGGGGGAAGGCCACCTTGTCAGCGTCGAGAGTGGCGCGATGGGGCTCCTTAGAGGGCTGAAAACCACTGCTGACAACCGTTTCCTTCAGCACGATACGGGCTCCGTCCTCCATCACATACGTCCCTTCCTCGGGAATACGGAGCGCTTTCAGCGGTTTCAACGAGGGTTCCACTATCAGCCTGTCGCGGTCCCTCAAGAGGTCGTAGCCCATGGAAGACGAGAACACCCTACCCGTCTCTGCCGTCAGGATCTGCTGTGCCTGAGTGCCGTTGAAACCATAGTTTTTGAGCCATTCAAATACTAGATACTCACTTGAGCCATATTTAGTCAACAAGCTGAGCTCAAGAATGTTATGATTGTCTAATTCTCCGTTAATCGCATCGAGTACCTTCTGCGCTTCAGTCAGATGGCAGGCCGTCTGCTGAATGTTGTCGGAAACAGCAGGATTGAGCGTTTTCAGCAGGGGCAAGAGTTGCAGGCGCACCTTGTTGCGCTGCACGTCAACTTCCAGATTGGTGCTGTCTGTCACATAGGGCTGGTGCAGTTGGAGCAGATACTGCTCAATGTCCTCGCGCGACACGCAGAGCAAGGGACGCAGGATGTAGCCGTTACGCGGCTGGATGCCCGTCAGGCCGCGAAGCCCAGTGCCACGAATGAGGTTCAAAAGCACCGTTTCCACCGAGTCGTCGCGATGGTGAGCCACACAGATGCCGTCAGCATCCATGTCCCGACGAAGCTGCTCGAACCAGTGGTAGCGCAACTCACGCGCAGCCATCTCTATGCTCACCTTGTGCAGCTGGGCGTACTCATGGGTATCGAAATGTGCTCTGTGGAAGGGTATGTGCCGTTCTTCACACAAGGACTCGCAAAAAGCCTCGTCCCGATCAGACTCGCCCCCGCGCAGATGGAAGTTACAATGGGCTGCATGGACTCGGAATCCATGTTCGTGCAACAACAAGAGCAAGGCGACACTATCTGCACCTCCGCTTAATGCAACAAGGTATAAGCCGTTGTCTTCAAGCAGTTTATGATGGTCTATATATTTACGAACCTTACTCCACATAGAGTACCAAGCCCTTCAGGTATTCGCCCTCCGGGTGATAGATGTTGATGGGATGGTCTGCAGGCTGGTGCAGCTGATGGAGTATGCGCACCTTGCGTTTAGCCAAAGCCGCTGCCGTAAAGACGGCGTTGCGGAAGTGGTCCTTCGTCACCACCTGCGAGCAGGAGAACGTGAAGAGGATGCCGCCCTTCTCGATTTTCTCAAAGGCCTTCTGGTTCAGGCGGGTGTAGCCCTTCAGCGCATTGTGCAGCGCTCCGCGATGCTTGGCAAAGGCCGGTGGGTCGAGGATGATCAGGTTGTAGTTGCCACCTGCACGCTCCAGGAATTTAAAGGCATCTTCGCAAAAAGCCTTGTGGCGAGAGTCGCCGGGGAAGTTCAGCTCAACGTTCTGACGCGTCAGGTCTATAGCTTTCTCCGAACTGTCCACACTGTGTACCAGTTCTGCCCCGCCCCTCATGGCATAGAAGGAGAAGCCGCCGGTATAGCAGAACATGTTCAGCACGCGCTTGCCACGTGCAAAACGTTCGAGCAGCGAACGGTTCTCCCGCTGGTCGACAAAGAAGCCCGTCTTCTGTCCTTTCAGCCAGTCCACGCGGAACTTCAGGCCGTTTTCGGTGGCGATGTTATCGTCGCTGCCTCCCAAGAGGAATCCATTTTTCAAGACCTGGTCGGTGCCAGCTTGCGACGAAGCATTTGCGTCGTCGGCAGCCATAAAGGGAAGCGTGGTCTCGCTCTTATAGTAAATGTGGGCAACACGTCCTTGCATGACTGCTGCAAGCGATTTTGCTATCTGCTTACGTTTCAGGTGTATACCAATGCTGTGGGCTTGCATGACAGCGGTATCTCCATAGACATCGACAATCAGTCCCGGAAGATTGTCGCCCTCGCCGTGAACCAGCCGGTAGGTGTTGTTCTGAGGATTGTCTGCCACCCCAATGGCCAGCCTCATCTGAAGGGCCGACTGGAGGCGTGATGTCCAGAACTCGTCGTCGATGACAATATCCCTGAAAGACAATACACGAACGGCGATGGAGCCTTGCTGGTAGTGGCCAACAGCTATAAAATCGCCTGATACAGTCACAACCCGTACTGTTTCGCCCTCTTCTATTCCATCGTCCATAGACTGGATGGCACCTGAGAACACCCACGGATGAAATCGCCGGAGGCTCTCGTCCTTACCCTTGCGGAGTCGTATTTGCTTGTACATCTTCTGTGATTTTTATCAGTTCATAGTCGCCCGTCTGCTCCAGGCGCATCAGTTCTTCATAGAGCAGAATGCACGTCCAGGCATCGGTAGCCGCATAGGCCTTCTGCTTGTCGTTCAGAATGTCTGCCTCCCAGTTTGTCAGCTGTTCGCGCTTGGAAATGCGCTGTCCGAAGAAGTTGGCATAAAGCTTCTGGAGGCTCATGTCCTCGACGCCGATTTCGCGCACATGGTCCTGTAAGTCAATGAAATAGCCGCTCTGGAAATCGTTCAGCTTGTGAAGCGAGTTGAGGTCGTCGCGAAGCGAAAGGCCTATCTTGGGGACCTTCGTGTCTTCCAACAGTCGTCTGACGGATGGCGACATGCCCAACAGGTTCAGCCGGAAGAGGAAGCACACCTCGTGGCTCGACACCTGCAGGAGTGACACCGGATGCATAAGCCCCTTCTTGAACGACGGACGCGTCTCGGTATCGACCCCCAATATCTTTTGCGACATCAGATAGTTGACCGCTTTCTCCGCCTCGCGTTCCGTACACACGACGACGATGCGTCCCCCGAAGAGTACACGTGGAAGCGAGGCAATCTTAGTCTTGTCAAACTTGTTATAAATGGTTTTCTTCATTTGGCCTGCAAAGTTAATACAAAAAAACAAAAAATCAGCGGATTATTGATGAAATCTAAGTTTTTCTTTGTAATTTTGCACATCGAAATAAAAATAAAGAAAGAAAAATGGCAAAGAAGAAATCCAGCAAGGCTTCGCAGGAAAAGGCAGCATCGTCACTGAAAGAGGCTTTAGGCATAGACAAGATATTCCACAACGAGCGTATCAATTTTGTACTAGGCTTCTGCTTGTTGTTTATAGCCGGCTATCTGATATGGGCGTTTTCATCGTTCTTCGTCACTGGCGAAGCAGACCAGAGCATCATTGAAGCACCGCGTGAGGGAGAACTGCTGAATCAGAATGGTGAGTTCCAGAACGCCTGTGGTTCCATGGGGTCATACGCATCGTGGTTCTTTATTAAACGCTGCTTCGGCCTGTCGGCATTCCTCATTCCCATATTCCTGATTTTAGTATCAGTGAACATGATGCGAGCCTACAAGGTAAACCTGCTCAAGTGGTTCATGTGCCTGGCTATCCTCATGGTATGGGCATCCATCACAATGGCCAAGTTCCTAGCTCCATTCTTCGACAATGCGTGCTTTAACCCCGGTGGCGACCACGGCCTGGCGGTCTGCCAGCAGATAGAGGGACTCATAGGCACGCCAGGACTTACGGCTGTGCTGGCATTGACGGCTATCGCCTTCCTAGTCTATCTTAGCATGGAGACCGTCATCATACTGCGTAAGATATTCAATCCACTGCACTACCTGAAGAAGATTCCGATGGAGATTCATATCGGCAAGGGCGACAGCGAGGACAATGCTTCAGACGCAGCAGGCATTCAGACATTGGAAGACCCGACCGTCTTTGACGACCCTCAGGCGGAAACAGTAGAGTTTAAGATGGATGACGACGTCCGTGACGACCAGGAGGAAGAGACACCTGTTGCCACGCCTCTGACCACGCCATCTGCCGACGATATTCCCCTGTCTGTTGACGACGGAGTGGAGATGACGGTAGAGACGGGCGAGAAAGAAGAAAAAGCCGAAGGCAAGGACCTTGTCGGAGAATATGGTGACATCTCAACGCCATACGACCCCAAGCGCGACTTGGAGAACTACCACTACCCGACCCTCGACCTGCTGAAGAAATACGAGACGGACGGCAAGCCCTTTATAGATATGGATGAGCAGAACGCCAACAAGAACCGCATCGTAGACGTGCTGCGCAACTTCGGTGTCGAGATTTCCAGCATCAAGGCCACCGTCGGTCCTACCATTACGCTCTATGAGATTACGCCTGCTCCAGGTGTGCGCATCTCCAAGATCCGCAATCTGGAAGACGACATAGCCCTGAGTCTGTCAGCCCTTGGCATTCGTATCATTGCTCCTATACCCGGAAAGGGTACCATCGGTATTGAGGTGCCGAATGCCAAGCCTGCCATAGTCTCGATGGAATCCATCTTAAACTCCAAGAAGTTCCAGGAGACGACGATGGACCTGCCCTGTGCGCTGGGTAAGACCATTACCAACGAAGTGTTCATGTTCGACCTGGCCAAGGCTCCCCACCTGCTCGTTGCAGGTGCTACCGGACAAGGTAAGTCTGTAGGTCTGAACGCTATCATCACCTCACTGCTCTATAAGAAGCATCCTGCAGAGCTGAAGATAGTGCTGGTAGACCCGAAGAAGGTGGAGTTCAGCATCTATGCCACTATTGAGAAGCACTTCCTGGCCAAGATTCCTGACGAGGAAGCCGATCCCATCATCACAGACGTCACCAAGGTGGTGCGCACGCTGAACTCGCTCTGCAAGGAGATGGACACCCGCTACGACCTGCTGAAGATGGCCCAGGCGCGCAATATCAAGGAGTATAACAAGAAGTTCATTGACCGCCAGCTGAATCCTGAGCACGGACATAAGTACATGCCATATATCGTCGTTGTCATCGATGAGTTCGGTGACCTGATTATGACGGCAGGCAAGGAGGTAGAACTGCCTATTGCACGTATTGCACAGCTGGCCCGTGCCGTAGGCATCCACATGATCATCGCAGCCCAACGTCCTACGACGAACATCATTACGGGTACCATCAAGGCCAACTTCCCAAGCCGTATAGCCTTCCGCGTAGGTGCCATGATAGACTCGCGTACCATTCTGGACCGTCCGGGTGCACAGCAGCTGATAGGTCGAGGCGACATGCTCTATCTGAACGGCGGCGAGCCTGTACGTGTGCAGTGTGCTTTTGTCGACACACCTGAGGTGGAGCGCATCAACCAGTTCATCTGCCAGCAGCAGGGCTACCTGTCTGCATTCGAGCTGCCGGAGCCCGACACAGACGATGGCGATAGTGGCGAGAGCCGCGACGTGGACATGCAGCACCTGGATCCGATGTTCGAGGATGCAGCCCGCCTGATAGTCCGCGAGCAAAGTGGTTCCACCAGCCTGATTCAGCGAAAGTTTGCCATCGGCTACAATCGTGCCGGCCGTCTGATGGACCAGTTGGAGAAAGCCGGTGTGGTAGGTGCCGCCATGGGGTCTAAGCCCCGCGAGGTGATGATTCAGGACGAAGTAAGTCTTAACAACCTCCTCAACAGCCTGAGGTAGTTTATTGTTTATAGTTTATAGTTTATAGATGATATGAAGAAATACCTATTGATAAGTTTATCATTTATCATTTGTCATTTATCATTTAGCGAAGCGCGTGCCCAGAGCGCCATAAAAGTGCTCGATAAAGCCGCCTCAACCATTGCTCTGAAGAACGGTGTGAAGGCCGATTTCAAGATGACTGGCGGCATGGGTAGTGCCAGCGGAACCATCGTCATCAAAGGTAAGAAGTTCCACGCTACAACCCCGCAGGCCACCATTTGGTTCGACGGGAAGACACAATGGACCTATCTGAAGGATAACGACGAGGTAAGCGTCACCACCCCCAACGAGTCGCAGTTGCAGGCCATCAATCCCTATAATTTCCTCAACCTTTACAAGAAGGGCTATGACGCTACGCTGAACAGCAGCGGTAACAGTCATGTGGTGCATCTGACCGCCACCTCTACAGAACGTAAAATCAAGGAGATCTTCATCACCGTTGACAAGAAGACCAACTATCCCACCCAAGTAAAAATGCTGCAGGGTAAGAAGTGGACCATCTTCGACATCAGCAACCTGAAGAAGCAGAACATCCCCGATTCACAATTCAAGTTTAACTCCAAGGATTTTCCTAAGGCAGAAATCATAGACCTTAGATGACAATGATCATAGAAAAATGAATAAATTTAAGCTTTACCGTCTTCTGCGGAAGAACACCAACCTGAGTTATAAGCGTAGTCCCATCTTCGAACAAAACAAATGGGCCAAGGCCATCACCTACTTCGGTGGCGGCATGTTCGCTCTTTACCTTATCCTCTACGGTTGCATCATTGCTTTGACTGCTGAGGGCTGGGCTGGACGAATGATCTCCTTCATGCCTATCATCCTACTCATTGACTTCCTGTTACGCTTCATCGTACAGACCACACCTGGTATGATGGTGAAGCCCTATATCCTGCAGCCCATCTCGCGCTACACCGCCATAGAGTGTTTTCTCATCTCATCCCATCTCAGCGGCTACAATTTCCTGTGGCTGGCCATGTTCATCCCCTACTCTATCATCCTGCTTTTCGCGGGTGCCGGCTTCTGGCCTGTGATGCTCGAACTGGCAGCCTCCGTACTGCTGATGATGCTTAACAGTCAGATTTACCTGTTCTTCCGCACACTCATCAACCGTAAGGTATGGTGGTTCATCGTTGCCATTGGTTTCTATCTCCTGCTGTTCCTGCCGTTCATACTGAATTATAACAGCAACGGATTCCAACGGATGGTAAACCTCTATGCTGAAGCAGGAAGAGCATGGTGGTTCCTGCCTGTCGTCATTCTATTGTTAGCCGGATTGTTCTTCGTCAACCGCTATTTCCAGTTCAAGTATGTTTACGAGGAAATCTCGAAGAAAGGTGAGCAGGCGCTCAAGCACGTATCTAAGTTCGCATTCCTTAACCGCTTCGGACTTATCGGCGAATACTTGAAGATCGAGTTGAAGTCTAACCTTCGTAACAAGACGATGCGTAGCCGTTGCATCATGAGCCTGGCTTTGATTATCATGTTCTCCGGTCTGATTGCCTACACAACCATCTACGACAATGCGATCATGATCAATTTCTGGTGCCTCTATTGCTTCGCCATTTACAGCGTCACCACCCTCATCAAGATTATGGGTCAGGAGGGAAACTACATCGACCTTCTCATGATGCACCGCGAGAACATTATCTATCTGCTGAAGGCCAAGTTCTGGTTCTATAGCTCCGTGCTGCTCATACCGTTCCTGATCATGCTCCCCGCAGTCTTCACAGGCAAGTTCACGCTGCTGATGTTGGTGGCATATATGTTACTGACGGCAGGACTCCTGCACTTCGTCATCTTCCAGTTGGCCGTCTATAACAAACAGACGCTCCCCCTTCAGCAGAAGATGACCGCCAAGGGCAACTTTGAAAATGGTATGCAACTGGTGATTGAACTGATTGCTCTTTTCGGTCCTGGAATCATCGTGGGCGTCGGCTATCTGTTAGTGGGTCTCACTTATACATATCTCTTCATGTGTGTCCTCGGACTGGCCTTCATCGTGACTTATCCGCTGTGGATACGAAACATCTACAAACGCATGATGCAGCGCAGATATGATAACATTGAGGGCTTCAGAACCACTCGTCAGTAACTTTTTCAGAAGAAAATCTCAAAAAAGTTTGGTGGAATGGAAAAAAGTGAGTACCTTTGCACCCGCTAAATAAAAATGATGCACCCGTAGCTCAGTTGGTAGAGCACCTGACTCTTAATCAGGGTGTCCAGGGTTCGAGCCCCTGCGGGTGTACTGAGGAGGCAGGCGACCCTCCTTTCTTTTTGAAATTTTGATGCACCCGTAGCTCAGTTGGTAGAGCACCTGACTCTTAATCAGGGTGTCCAGGGTTCGAGCCCCTGCGGGTGTACAACGCACAAGCGGTTGCCGATATGGCTCAGTTGGTAGAGCAACGCATTCGTAATGCGTAGGTCCCCGGTTCGAGTCCGGGTATCGGCTCAACAGCAATCAGGAAACTTTTTTTGCGGAATTAGCACATCGGTAGTGCACGGGCTTCCCAAGCCTGGGAGGCGGGTTCGATTCCCGTATTCCGCTCTCGTTTTAGAAACTAATTCCCATAATTATTCGTAATTCCCATAATTATTATGTCGCAGTGTTATTATGGTTAATTACGGCCATTAGTTTCTCTTATATCTATCTTAATTTAAGGGTGTCACCAATCCGGATCTGATAGTCGGGCGTGAGATGATTCATCTTATATAGATTCTTCAACCGTATACCGTACTTCTGCGCTATGCTATACATCGACTCACCATTCCTGACATAATGCAGTCGTCCTTTGTAGTCCTTCGGGGCTTTCTTCTGCTTTTTCTTTAGCCAGATTATCTCTCCTTCCTCCAACTGGTCGCGTTTGTCGCGCTCATTATACTTCGCTATCTTCCTGTAACTGATTCCTATCTCATCGGCAATCGATTTGAAGGTGTCTCCGCGACGTGCTATCAGGTAGTAGTTCTTGTTGAACACCTTAATGGAATGCAGAGGCTGACCATTTAAAGAATTGTCCTTAGTGTGCTCCGACAGGAATTTGTCATAGCCCTTAGCCTTGTCATACTCGTAGAGTTTATACAGTTGTATGATCTCTATCAGTCTGTCGGCATATTGGGGATTGGTGGCATAACCCGCTGCCTTCAGACCGCGCGCCCAACCCTTATAATCGTCTTTCTTCAGTTTGAACAGCGAACTGTATCTTTGTCTGCTGGAAAGAAACTTCGAGTGATCCTCGAATGACTCGTAGGCATTGTCGTATGCCCGGAAACACTCTCCCCGTTCATCATCGTCGTGATATGATTTCCGGCCCGTCCAGCCATTACACTTGATGCCGAAGTGATTGTTGGCCTTTACAGCCAGTTCACTCCGGCCCGCGCCACTCTCGAAGATTCCCTGGGCAAGGGTTATCGATGCGGGAATGCCGTAGTGCTTCATCTGTTCGATGGCCACATCCTTATACTGGTCAATATACTGCTGATAGGTTTGGTTCCACCGTATCTGTGCAACACAAGTAACAAGTGACAAATGATAAGCGACAAGTATTAATAGAGCTTTTCTCATGTTTCTTACAATTTTGCTGCAAAAATACGAAATTAATATGTATTTATTTTGTTCTGCAACCGATTTTTCGTAACTTTGCCGAAAAATATTGCAATCTATGAAGGAAGTCGAACTGAAATCTGTGATTCAAGAGTGTCAGATGAAGGAACTCACCGCCGAAGAGCAACACCTGATCGAGATGGCTATCGAGGCCACGCAGAGGAGTTATGCCCCCTACTCAAATTTCCATGTCGGGGCTGCCGTCAGACTGGATAACGGCATCGAGGTCATTGGCTGTAACCAGGAGAACGCCGCCTATCCATCCGGTCTCTGTGCCGAGCGCACCGCCCTGTTCTCTGCCGGCGCACAGTATCCCGACATGCCTGTCCGTATGCTGGCGATTGCAGCACGCGGTACCGACGGAGAATTGACCTACGAGCCCACAGGCCCCTGCGGCAGTTGCCGACAGGTCATTATCGAGTCCGAGACGCGCGCCAAGACTCCCATCCGTATTCTCTTGTATGGAAGGAGATGTGTGTATGTGATTGATGGTATTAGGAAACTGATGCCGCTCACCTTCTCTGACTTCTAATAGCATCCCAGTCCCTGCGCCGTCGACAGCGAGTCGAGGTGGAAGTCGTAGATGAGGTTTTCCTCATCAATCAGCACAAAGTGTTGCTTTCCCTGTATGGAGTCTTTGGGCGTTTCCCAAAGAATCTGTTCGAAATGCAGCGAATCGTCCGTCACGGCCGGCGTGCGCATCAAGCACAGGCGGAAGTCGTAGTTGAACGGCACTTCCTCGCTCCCGGACACACCCATCACCACATCCTCGTCGTAGCCTGTCATGATCGATCCTACACACGACAGTCTCTGCAGAGGTATGTCTGTCTCATCATAGCGGTTACTGAATCGGAAAGCAGCCCCACGGCTGGCCGTGAAGGGATAGAACTGCGCAAAGGTGCAGTAGCTGATATCGGCTATGCCGCCCACCACAGAGATACAATCACCACCGGTGTTCGTCAGCTGACAATGGTCGAGGATGATATAGGCATTATAGGCCTCAAGACCGGTTTCCTCACAGTTGTGGATGATGCATTCGGTCATAGATAGGCGGGGAGAAGAAGGGAGATTAGGGATAGTAGGGTCATTAGGGATAGTAGGGGCGATGGCGGCTGAATCGCAGACGATGCCCTTCAAAGGGTTGCGGATCTCCGTACGAAGCATCGTGTTGCCAGTAGAGGTCTCATAGAGATGGACACCGTTCCATTGTCCGCTCACACGGTCGTACGGCAGATAGTCGAACATATCATCAAGCCTGTCGCCCCGCAACACGCAATCCTCTGTATGCAGCGAGCCATAGACCAGCAATCCGGAACCGTCATGGAAATACAGACAGGTATTGCGGATGCTCAGCTTCACACCTTCTTCCACCTTCAAATCACCGAAAATAACAATCGGCAGTTCCGACTCTATCAGTGTGTCCTTCGTAATAACGGGCGAATACAGCTTCTTAGCGTCCCACGACCACGCCTGCAGACATACTTTCTGTTCTACACCACTCTCCAACTGAAACAGCAGGTCGTCCTCCACCAGCACCGGAGTTCTCTGTCCATTCTCTGCAGCAGTTAGCTCCACAAACACTAGGATGCTGTCGTTCCGACGGATCTCAACGTCTGAGGTCTGAGAACCGTTGGAGTTATCGAGGTAGATACCATCCACATTCACCCTGAAACCCGTCTGGTTGCCACGTCTCAACCTCACACCCTGTACCCGGATGCCTGTATCGTTCTCATTATGCACCCAAAACGTATAGGTCGATGACGGCGTACGGCTGAATACCGTATCCATCTTCAGCGTGTCCTCTGGAAAGGTCAGTCTTAGGCCTGTGCTCGTCGAGAAGTTGGCATCATCACCACAAGCCACGACCGCCAATAATATCGTTAGAAAATAAAAAGTCCGTTTCATTGTATTGATAAAACGGACTTTTCTTCAATTTATTGCATGACAGTGATTACTTTCCGAAGTACCTCTTCAACAATCCAGCGAAGCCTGCACCGTGACGGGCCTCATCCTTAGCCATCTCGTGAACTGTGTCGTGGATAGCATCAAAACCTGCAGCCTTTGCATTCTTGGCGATACGAAACTTATCCTCGCATGCACCAGCCTCGGCAGCAGCACGCTTCTCCAAGTTGGTCTTTGTGTCCCAAACGCACTCACCCAGTAGCTCAGCGAAACGGCTTGCATGATCAGCCTCCTCAAATGCATAGCGCTTGAAGGCCTCTGCTATCTCGGGATAACCCTCACGGTCTGCCTGACGGGCCATTGCCAAATACATACCAACTTCACCACACTCACCGTTGAAGTGATTGCGCAGGTCCTGAATCATCTCCTCACTCACTCCCTCAGGCTTGCCGTCACCAATCTTGTGAACGGTAGCATAAGTCATATCGGCATCATCTTTGAGTTCTGAGAACTTTGAGGCGGGAGCCTTACAGATTGGACACTTCTCAGGAGCAGCATCGCCTTCGTAGATATATCCACAAACGGCGCAAATAAACTTTTTCTTCATAATCGTATTTGTCTTTTTAGTTATTAAAATGTGAATATTGCGTTAGTTTTAAACTTACGTCTGCAAATATACGCATTTTCTTCATACCTGACAAATAATTCGCCCTAATAATCTTTAATTTATACAATGTCTAAATGAAATCGACACAGAAGTGCTACATATAGTACTTGCGGTCGAGCTTGCCATTATAAGTACGTGCGACAGAGGCAACCTGCTCGTAGTGAATGGGCACCTTGTAAGGTTCCAGACGGGCAGCAAGATGACGTGCCAACGAACGTTTGTCGAAAGGAGTATCAGGTTTCATCACCACAAGCAACTTCAGGGCCATACCCATGACGGGATGATCGGCAGCGATGCAGATGCAATCGGTGACCCCGGGAAACTCCATCGCAGCGTCCTCGACCTCTGTGGGCGGCACCTTATAGCCTCCTACATTGATAACATCGTTCTCACGACCAAGTATATGTAGCATGCCCTCATCATCGATACAACCGTAGTCCGACATATATACGGTGCCATTGCTGAGGACGCCAGCGGTAAGTGCCTCATCGCCGAGATAACCGCTCATCAGCGTGTCACCCTGACAGGCAATCTTCCCCTCTGGTGTGATCATCACCTTGGAATGGGGCATGGGACGCCCAAGACATCCTGCAAGACAGCGGCCGTCGTTATAATTGTAGGTGGCGATGATACCCGTCTCGGTGGAGGCGTAGGTGTTATAGAGTCTTGTGTGTGGCAGAAATTCGCAGAGATGAAGCATGTCGGCATGCGACAGGGGCGCGCCCCCACTCTCCACAAAGTCGAGACGGTCGGCCAATGCCGCAAAACGCTTGGCATCGAAAGCGAGAAGGTAACGGATGTTGGCCGGCACGAAGAACGTAGCATAGCGTCCCTCCTGACGGAAAGCATCGAAGAAGGCGCCTGCATCTTTCAGACCATCGAGGATATGGAGGGTGGCGCCGAGGATGATGACGGGCCAAGTCTTGGAAAGACTGCCGATATGGTTGAGCGGGCCATGGACTACAAAGGTGAGCTCATGGGTAAAACCTTGTCCGGCGATCAGATTTTCAGCATCAGCTATCATCGCCTCGTGACTGATAAGGACACCTTTCGAACGTCCTGTCGTACCTGTGGTATAGAGCACATCGGCAGCATCGACACTCACAGGACAGGCTGCCAGACGATCGGACACCTCGCTATACAGTCCTTCCGGCATACCCTTCTCCAGTGGCGCTGCTACACTACCGGCCAGATGGATGGCAAGGTAGGTGACCAAGAAGTCTATGGTCTGGGAAGTGCGGAAGGCGATTATCTGACCGGCGGGAAGTGTGGCGGCCTGCTGCTGCACCATCTGCCACAGACGGGCATACGAGCATGACTCTCCACCACAAACGACAGCGGTCTTCTCTGGATAGCGCAGGGCATTCTGCTGGAGATAGTCAACCAGTCTCATCGTGCAGCGAGTTTGCGTTCTACCATAGCTACGATACTGTCGAGTGAACGGAGGTTACGGGGTGTGGCATCGGTGGCCTCAAGGGTGATGCTGTAGGTGTCGGAGAGCAGCATGAGGATGGTGGTCACACCCAGGGAGTCGAGTTCAGCGAAGAGGAAGTCGCTGTCGAAATCGACCAATGGCAGAGCATCTTCAAGTAGTTGACGGATCTGTTCTTTCATTTAAAAAATATTGAAAATTGAAATTTAACTTTTAAATAATTTGCGATAGCGCACCAGCCAGCGGAACATGAGTGGCGGTATGAGGAATGCCATGAGTACCACGGAGAACATGCCCACAATGGTGACCTCGGCCAACGAGTGGAGGGCAGGATGGCGTGCCACGATGAGCGAGCCGATGCCTATGAACATGATGAGGGCCGAGAGCAGGATGGCCCGACGGTAGGATGCGAGTATCGGCCGACGGTGGGTGTACTCGTAGACGGCCCCTTCGGTCATGAAGATGGTATAGTCGTCACCCTGTCCGAAGATGAACGTGGCGAGGATGATGTTGACGATGTTGAACTGTATGCCGAGCAGCACCATGATGCCGAGGATCCAGAGCCAGCTGAGTGCCATTGGCAGGAACGAGAGCATCGCTAGGGGCAGGCTTCGGAAAGACACCCACAGGAAAAGGAACACGATGACGGCACAGGCCCAGCCAATATAGTTGAAGTCGTCAGAGAGACCGTTGACGAGGGTGCTGTTCAGACCCTTCATGTCGATATTCTGTGCCAACAGCGAGGGTGGCAGCGCCTGGAAGTGGTCTAACGGCTGTGGCTCGTAGTCGGCAGAGAGTATGGCCAGGAAATCGTCGAAAGATCCTTCGGCAAAACCTGCACGGGCGGCCTCCTGAGGGAGCGTCTCTGAGAGATGGTCACGATGGCGAGAAGTCCACTCACGCCAAAGCGCCAGACGACGCGACTGCTCATCGGCGGAAAGCAGGAAATGGGGATCGTCGGTGGTCTGTCCCATCCCTGAGAACTGCGCCATGTCGGCCTGCTGCTCAGCTGTCATATAGTTGATGTGGTTCATGTCGGCATCAAAGGAGGTGCGCAGGCTGAAGAAGCCGAAGATGAGCGTCAGCAGAGCCACGAGCGACAGAAGCCAGGGAGAGAGGGATTTTAGGGATGGTAGGGAAATTTGGAATGGTAGGGGTTTTAGGGATCTTTGAGGGAGGATCTTTACAAAATGGGGCAGCCAAAGGAGGGTGAACAGGATGGTGCCGATAAGAAGGAAGGAACTGAAGAGCCCCAGGTCGCGAAGGGCTACGGACTGCAGAGGTACTAATGCCAGAAAGGCGCCTACAGTGGTGACGTTGCCAACGACAAGAGGCTTTGAGATTTCACGGAGAGTCTGTCGTACGTCAGGGGTATGGGAGAGGTGTGATATCAGGTGAAGGGGATAGTTGACGGCGATGCCCACGATGACAGAGGAGATGCCGATGACGATGAGCGACACTTCCCGATGGACGAGTGACAGAGCCGCCAGGGCAAAGAGCCAGCCCCAGCCGATGGAGAGGGCTATCAGGAGGATGTTGCGCAGGTTACGGATGGAGAACCAGAGCAACAGCAGTATCAGTACGACTGCGATGGATATGGAGAGTAGACTGTCTGACTTGATCTGACGGGCATTGCCGACGGCGATGACAGGACCCCCGGTAAAGTGAACAGCGACGAGTGACGATTGCTGAGCGTTGATTGACGAGTCTGCAGCAGTGGTCAGGAGGTCAAGGAGACGGGCGTTGTTCTCTGTCTCTCCAGAACCGAAGGGGCTGTCGAGGGTGACGACGGCCCGCTGCATGTCGGCGGTGAAGATATAACCGTCGTAGAGCGTGAACTGGGAAGAGCGGTCAAGAAGGTCTGCGGCTTGGGAGGTGACAGGTGTAAAGAGATGGAGGGGATCATGGATAATGTCGCCAGCCATCATACTACCGGTAAAAGTCATCAGAGCCTCATAGTCCTCCTGAAGCCGGGAAGCAACACTGCCGTCAATACTCAGTATACTGTCCATGCGCTGATAATCCTCTTCCATCAGGAAATAGGGAATATGGCTGTAGATGAATTCCGACATCTCATCGGCCTGCGACAGGTCGGTCTGATACGTGAGGTTCTGCACAAGACGGGCCGTATCGGTATCCTCAAGCGTGGCGACGAAACGTTCTATAGCCTCGGTCATGACATCTGGGTCAGCTTTCGTGGAGTCACGGAATTGGAAGACGGCCACGATACGTTCGGCACCGGAAATCTCCTGAAACAGTTTCAGTTGCTCCTGATGCTGCTCGTCAAGGGGCAGGAAGTCTGTAATGTCTTCCTTGAAACTGAGACGCAGATCGAGGGTCATCAACAGGGCGGTGGCCAGCAGGCAGGAGGACAGGCAGAGCATCCGCCGCTCCCGCATCCAATCATACCATCTGAGTATCCACTTCATATTCGCTCCACAGGATTGGAATAGATGCTCAAGAAGATATCCTTCAAATGGTCGAGGTCGCAGTCGTCATATCTGTCAAGATGACTCTGGCGACGGAGGAAAGCCTCCCGCTGCTCCTTGGTATAGAACGACTGGAAAGCCTTGCTGCCATAACGGATATCGTGGGCGATATAGTTGTTGGGCCACAGACGATAGGCGGGTATAATACGGCTGTCGATGAGCTGAGCCACTGCCTTATGATACTCGTTGTTAGTCAGGTGGTCGTACTGCATCAGTTCGTCCTCGGTAATAGGTTCACAGAGTTCGAAGTGCACCCTGCCCTTGCGTTGCAGCAGACCCGTGAGAATGCTGTTCAGATCCTCGCCAGGCTTCTTGATATACTTCGTATACTGCGACTGGTAGAGTTCGATGGCTTTGAGGATGTCGCACGACTCCCACTCGTAACTCACGGCCACCGGCACGATGTTCAGTTCCGAGAGGGCCTGTATCTTGTCGTCAGGACGGCTCATGCAGAACATCTTGATGATACCCTGGTCTGTGGAGTCGATACCGTCTTTGGTGCGTCCGTTGCGCTGGGCGATCCACACGCTCTGCTTCTTCTCCTGGATGGCATAGCGGATATACTCGGAGAGATGGAGCGAGTTGCGGTAGAAGTCCTTGAGACTGCCACCGGGGCGTTCCACCTTGAACATCTTGTTGCACTTGCCGATGTCGATGACCAGCTGACTCGACATGAGGTTGGCGCCGAAGGTAATCTCCGTCGTATCGAAATCCTTCGTCAACAGGAAATACTGCAACAGGCTGGCGTCGAGCATGATATCGCGATGGTTACTGACATAGAGGTATTGTCTGTTAGGACGCAGCCTTTCGATGCCGGAACAGGTGAACTCGCTGATGCTCTCCTCGATGACACGCTCGTTGACGCGGGACATGGTCTGCGACTGGAATTCGTACACGTTCTTGTAGTTGGCGATGCGCTGGCGCACCTCCTCCAAAGGCTCACCCGGATAAACAAACGAGGCGAGGATGGGAAAGGAACTGCTGTTGGCGATGCGCTGCATGGCTTCAGGGAACTCTTCAGCATTGTACGGCCGGATGTCGTCGAACTGAGATTCTTTCATATATCGTTTTTATTATTGTAGTGACAAGTAAGAGTTAAACAACTGGTCCACCCAGTTCAAGAAAGCCTGTCGCCATTGACGACTCTCATGAGTACCCTTTTCATCGGAGACTCCAAAGCCATGACCGCCCGTCTGGTACTGCAGATAGACATGCGGCACATGCTGGGCCTGCAAAGCGGAGTCGAGGAGTACGGAGTTGTGGTAATCCACCACAGGATCGTCCTTACAGTTCACGAGGAACACAGGCGGACAATCCTTTGGCACGTGCTGCTCCAGCGACAACTTGTCGCAGAGCTGCCGGTCACCTACCCGGTCCTCGCCCAACAGCGCCCTTCTGGAACGCTTATGGACACAAGGCTTCGACATAGTGACAACTGGATAGACCGGCACCACGAATGCAGGCCGTTCCTGAGGACTGAGCAATTCGGCTGCCGACATCACGAGATGACCACCGGCAGAGAATCCCATCGCACCCACCATCGCAGGGTCGATGCCAAACTCTTCAGCATGACTTCGCACATACGAGAGCGCCTGCTGCAGGTCGTCCTGAGGATCAGGATAACGATTGCCCCTGAAAATATAGCGGTAACGTAAGATGAATGCAGGCACGTAGGCAGTACGGTAGCGCAATACGAAGGCAGAGATGCCATTCTGCTGCAGCCATCGAGCCACATCATGACCCTCCGTCTCGATGTCGTGCCAGAAATAACTGCCGCCGGGACACACCACAACAGCCTTATTGCCTGTACCCTCCACAAGATAGGGTGTCAGTTCTACTTTCTCCCCATCGGGTGTATTCTCCCAGATATTAATCTGGGCCGATACATGCACAGAACACACCAGCCCAACCACCACAGCAGCCAATACCTTACTATTCTTTTTCACTATAATCTGTTCAATTGATTGATGATATGGTTCAAACCTAATATGGCCTCACAGGTGTTGATGGCAGTCAGGGGGACGCCACAGAACCCGTGCAGGTTGTTGTTCTGCCCCGTCAGGAGCAGGTTACTGATCTTGGTCACTACAGGCAACTGCGAGAGGGTGATATTACGGCAGTCCTTGCTGAAGCCACAGATGGAGCCCTCCTTCACGCCGTAGAAGTCGCGTATGGTCAGAGGCGACGAGGTATTCACTTCCTCGATAGCCTCACAGAAGCCCGGATGCAGCTCCTCCACCATCGCCAGCAGTTCCGCGGCACGTGACTGTTTCCACCGGTTGTAATCCTCGCCACGACGGCCTACAGTCGTATGTTCCCATTGTCGCACCATGTCAAAATGCATCGGAGCCGTCACCAGCACCTTGTTTGACCATGCCCCCTGATTCTCCTCTGGCGGTGTCATCATCAGGAAGCCCATCGGCCAGAGCCGGTCGTCACGGCAGAAGTTCCAGATATCCTCATAGCGTGACATATAGTACTCCGAGTGGTTGATATACGGGAAGCTGTTATCTTTCATCTTGATATAGAGCGAGAAGGCGGAATAGCTGTTTGGAATCTCGTTCATTCGGTCGCGGAAGGCCTTGGGGAAGGCGTGTTCGTCCATCAGTTTCAGCAGCGTACAGGGATGGATGGCGGAGATGTACCAGTCGGCTTCATACTGACGACCCTGACGGGTTCTCACATAGTCCACCTGACGGTTGTTCACCTCTACCCACGCCACGCCGTCGCCTGTCACCACCTCACCGCCATGTTCCCTGATGACATCGGCCAACAGGTCGGCAAAATGGCTGCTGCCCCCCACGAACCGACTGGCACCGTTGATATAGAGCACGCTGATCACGGCATGCACGTATGCTGGCGTATGCCCTCCCCTTCCTCCGTATAGCGGGTTCATATAGGCCACCACGCTGCGCAGTCTCTTGTCTTGGATATATCGGGCAATGAAGTCGTCAGCTGCCATGAGGAAGCTTTCTGAGTGGCTGAACAGGTCATTGCGCATCGGACGGAGATAGAACAGATCCAGCTCCTCGGTCAGGGCGAAGAGAGCCTCCACGTAGCGCTTCAGGTTCTCTCGTTCATGAGGGAAGATCCTGGCCAACGACTCAACAAAGTTCTCTTTACCTTTTGCGATGGCATAACGCTGGTGGTCCTCAGAGAAATAGAGCATATCGGTACAATCCTCATCCACCTCGCGCAAGTTCACCTTGTCGGCGATGCCCAGATAGCGGCAGATACGCCAGACATTTCCGCCTGGCTGCATGCCGCCGACCACGTGCATGCCAGTATCGAATGTCTCACCAAAGCGGGTGAACGTCTGCAGACCGCCGCCGATGGTAGCGTTCTTCTCCAGCACCGTCACGTGCTTGCCCTCCTTCGACAGGATTGCTCCACAGAACAGTCCGCCGAGGCCCCCTCCGATAATGATTACTTTATCCATTGTCTATTTTTAAAGGTCCCAGGATTTCGGTACAGGTGACGATGGTGCCCACCATCACGCCGAGTATGCCATGAGAGTTGATATTCTGACCTGTCTGGAGCACGTTCGGCACACGTGTACGGTGAGGCACACGGCAGGCAGCCCCCAACGACACATCCTTCGCGATACCATACATCGAGCCCCCTTCGGTGCCCGTATAGTCGAGATAGGTCAGCGGCGTGGAGGTATAATAGTCCGTTATCTGACCGTGCAGTTCGGGAAACTCACGTTCCAGCGTCGTTATCAGTCGCTTTGCCTTCTCGTGCTTGAAAGCCTCGTAGTCGTCTCCGCGATGACCCACGCGAGTGCCTTTCCATTTCTCCACATCGGCCATCTGCATGTACGACAGTATCACACCCGTCCTGGCAAACTGCGGCTGCGGCTCGTGGCAGAGGTGCATATAGAGATAGCCCTTCGGCCAGGACGCGTCATCATAGTGTTCGCAGCCCCACGGCGAGTCCTGCAGATAGCCGTAGAAGTTGGCGTTCATATAGGGCACCGTGTTCTCCTTGAAGCGCAGATACACGGAGAATCCGCCCACCGTCTGCGGAATGGCGTTGATGCGCTTCCGGAAGGCAGGTCGTATCAGGTTTGTGTCGAGCAGTTCCAGCGTTCGCATCGGATGGGTATCGGAGATCACGATGTCGGCCTCCAACAGCACCTCCCCGTTCACTTCCACACCCGTGGCATGCGTCTCGTCGCAGACAATCTTCGTGGCCTTGCTTCGGGTAAGGACTTTTCCGTTATAACGTTCTATCGTGCTGACGAGGGAGTTGGCCACCCGGTCGCTGCCTCCCACGATACGATAGGCACTTTGGTTGTAGAAGTCCATGATGAAGGCGTGCGTGGAGAATGGCGTCTTGTCTTTCTCGGCGGCATAGAGGGGCAGATTGCCCACCAGCACCTTCGCCAGAAGGGGGTCGCTGATCACCTCGTCGATCACCTCGTTGATGGTGCGCAGCTGGTATTCCATATTGACGGCCTTGTCGGTCTCCACGTTCTTCAGCGAGTGGAGGGAGGAGGCACTGGCCACCTTGTCCACCAGGTCGAAATAGCGCACGAGATTGTCACGCTGGGCAGGGAAATACTGGCTCATCTGCTCGATGAAAGGCTCGCGGCCGTTGGCGAAGCCGAAGTGTTGTCCACAGAGCGACACCACGTCATAGCCCGTCGGATCGAGCTGCGAGAGGGTGATGTCGGGCTTCACCTCGAGGAAGCTGAGCAGACGGTCGAGCGTCTGTCCTTCGCTGGCGCTACCGATGAAGTGCATGCCCGTCTCGAACTTTCCGCCTCGGCGGGAGAAGCACTGGAGGCATCCGCCCACCTGCGCCCCCTGCTCCAGAACGGTCACACGGTAGCCCTGCCGCGCCAGGATGACGCCGCAGGAGAGACCTCCCAGTCCGCTGCCTATGATGATGACCTTCTTCATACGTTCTGCTCTATCTCGTTGGCCATAGCCTCGTATCTCGCAATATAACGGCGGCGCATCTCACGCGCCTGGATCTTGATGGGACCCATCGCCTGGAGTGCCTCCCGGCTGACGGGCTCGCCCACTTCTATATGTACAGGACCCTTGTGCAGGGTGTATGTCTTCTTCTTCAGGATCTTGCCGGGTCCGTAGAGGCACATGGGCAGGATGTCCACGTCCAACTGCTCGGCCAGCCAAAAGGCGCCCTGGTGGAAACGGCCTATCTGACAGTCCTTCGAACGGGTGCCCTCGGGATAGATGGCTATCGAGTAGCCACGCTCCACGAGCGACCTGAGCTTTGGCAGAAGCTCCTCGATGCCCTCACGCACGGGATAATATTCGGCATTGCGTATCAACAGACCGTAGGAGGGATTGTTCCACACCCAGTCGTTGGTCAGGAAAATGATATCGGGCGTGAAAATCAGCTGACAGAACAGGTCGAGGTGCGACTGGTGGTTGCAGATGACCACCCTCGGGCGGTCGAACTTGACGCCCTCGCTCACGGCATAGGAAAATTTCACGCCGGGGATGCCGTGCGTCATCATCACGAACCGCGAGGCGCGGTACATCAGCGTGTGCAGGTTACGACGCTTCTGCTCCGTCATCCGCCCCACCTTCAGGTAGATCCACACGGCAGGCTTCACCACCACGAACATGAAGAAGAGGAAGAACAGCAGGGCATAGATGGTGCGCACGTATTTCATCAGCCACCGCCAGAGACGCAGCGGCAGGCCGTAGACCACAGCCAGGAAGCAGAGCACCGTGTTCAGCACCGTGATCCGGGCGAAGTCCTTACCCGGACGGAAATGGCTCACGCGCTCCTCACGGGGCGGATAATAGACATTAATGGGCACCGGCACCAGCTCCACACCGTGCCAGGAGGCAAACACCAGCAGTTCCAGCTCCGCCTCATAGCGCGAGGTGAGCAGACTCAGGCCGTAGAGCTTCTTCAGCGGATAAAGCCGATAGCCCGTCTGCGTATCGTCGAGCCGACAGCCCGTCTGCACCCACAGCCAGAAATTCGAGAACCGGTTGGCAAAACTGCTGCCCTTCGACCGTTCGGCACCGTCCATGATACGGCTGCCGAGGATCAACGCGCCCGGATGCTCCTGATTGGCCTGCAACATCGTGGCGATGTCCTCGGGATAGTGCTGGCCGTCGCCGTCGAGGGTGATGGCATAGGCAAACCCCATCGCAATCGCCTTGCGGAAGCCGGCCTTCAGAGCGGCACCCTTACCCTTGTTGCGGTCGAGCGTCACCACCGTCAGACCTTCCCTGGCGAGACCGTCGAGGATGCCGGCCGTGGCATCGGTGCTGCCGTCGTTCACGACAATCACATCGCGGCATTGTTCCAGCGCGCCAGTCACCACACGACCGATGGTCCCGCCGTTGTTATACGTCGGAATCACCACACAGATACCCCGTTGTCTGAGCACCTCCTGCTGTCGATTTTGGTCTACCGTTGACATAATCGGGCGCAAAGGTACTACTTTTATTTTAAATAAAAGACAGTTTTGTATATTTTTGTCTCTATTTAATGGAATCAGGGAATCCATGTTTTTGTTCCTTTCTTATTCTTCATGATATTAAATTCTTTGCAGCAAACTACATCGGGTCACCGCTTCCCGCATTGTGTCTTTCCGGATCGACATTGCAATTGTGGTGCAAAAATAACAATAATTTTTGATACTGTCAAATAATTTTGGTTAAACTTTGTAAAATAATTTCACATTATTGATTTTAGGCCATTTTGTCCCTTTCCCGGCCGTTATTCGGCCTTTGGAGTTTCAAGCCTGCAAAGTCATACTTTCAAGCCTATAAACTCCCACTTTCAAGCCTGCAAACTTTTGGTTTCCTTAGCCCGCCGCCTGGGCACATTTTATATGATTGAATTTGTAAATATTTATCGCATTAGTGTGTATAGTTTTGACATGCCTTTCCGAACTCAGAAATCACAGATCACAGATCACAGTTCAAAAACAAGCCACCCACCAAACCCACGAATCAGACATTAATATATATATAATATATATATTATATATATATTAAATATTATATATATATAAAATTAACTCTTTCTCACTCTTAGGCGCACCCCCCTTGAAAAAGAACTGTGATCTGTGATACTGTGATAGATCCCTCAATCAGATTAGGGAGACTGGTCGCATGATTCGCTCGCCACAAGCGATCATGGACCTGCCCCCCCCTGGTTCGATATCCCCAAACTGGTCTTATTGACCAAGAATGATCTTAGATAGTTCTACGTGGTCGGCTACATTTACCTGGCCATCGCCAGTCAAATCACCCCTCAGACCTGCAGGAACCACTATCTCTGCTGTTGAAGTGTCGGAGTTGCCAAAACCAGACTTCGATGCATAGACACTTATGTTGACTGTCGGAGAGAAATTCACCCAGCTGCCTACACCTGTGCTGGAGTTCGTGTTCGATATGGTGTAATGGAACTCCACGCCCTCTGTTTCACAAGAGAAACTTATCTTTCCGTTGCTATACGATATAGTTGGCTTGGCGCACTTTGACGATTCTGAAATATTCCCGAACTTCTTCCATCCACTCGTATTCTGATATACAGTCTTTTTGCCTGATGGAACATTCAGGGCGGCATTAGAATAGACACTTGTCGGGAAGACGTTACTGTTGATGACAAACGGATTCTCTATCCAGGAAGTTATCTGAGTCAGAGCATAACACTGGAAGAAAGCATTACTTTCTATGCCTGTAACACTGCCTGGGATGGTCACTGAGGCCAAGTCACCGCATTTGCTGAAGGCACCCTCGCCGATGGTCGTTACGCCGTTTGGTATGTCTACGGTCGACAGGCCTGTGCAATAATAGAATGCCGCACCGCCAATCGTGGTAACACTGCCAGGGATAGAAACTGAAGTCATATCGACACAGCCCTCGAAAGCACTTGAACCGATGGAAGTCACATCGTAATTACTGCCATTATAAGATACCTGACTTGGTATCACAACATCACCTGAATATTTCGCATCTCTTGAAACAACGGTTACAGCATTATTCTCACCAATTTTATAACGTATACCATTGTCCTCAAATTCATAACCAACTAGTTCTGCCTCAACAATATTTTGGAACTTTTTCCATCCTGCTGTATTCTGATAGACAGACTTTTTGCCAGGAGGAACAATCAATGTGGCTGTGGTATAAATGTCTTTGTCTGAGAAAAGAAATAAAAAAACATTATCTTCTATTGAAAATGGATTCTCAATTTCTGAAACAATGGTGGTTAGGCCGGTGCAATCGGAGAAAGTACGCCATCCAATTGATGTCACGCTATTAGGTAAGGTTAGAGACGTTAGGCCACTGCAGTTCTGGAAAGCACAATCTCCAATGGATGTCACGCTGTTAGGTAAGGTTAAAGAGGTTAAGCCACTGCAATCAGAGAAAGCACCCAATCCGATTGATGTCACGCTACAGGGAATGGTCACAGATGTAAAACCGCTTCCCCCAGAGAAAACATGACTATTAAGACTTGTAATGGTATTGGGGATTACCAGATCTTTAATTTCAGTACCATTTAAGTAAAGATGATGAGCATATCTAAGAGGACATTCTTCATTAATAGAGGCATATTTAATTTTACACCAAGCTTCCAGATCCGTTATATAAATGGCAGATAAACTAGAACACTCCTCAAATGCATTAACTCCCATAGATGATATAGAGCTGGGAATAGAAATAGAGGTTATGCTTGCAAACGAAAAAGCCATATGATCTATACGTGTTACAGTATATAACTTGCCATCAAATGTCACCTGACTTGGAATCACAATATTGCCGGTGTATCTCGTTGATCCATATGTAACATAAACAGTATTATTCTCACCTATTATATAATAAATACCATCAACTTCAAACGTATAGCCAACTCCTCCTACTTCAACAATTTTAAGGAACTTATTCCATCCTGTCGTATTCTGGTAGGCAGACTTTTTGCCTGGAGGGACAACCAATGTGGCTGTAGCATAAAAATCCTTGTAAGAGCCAATATCAAACGCAAAATCGCTTATTGCGAATGGATTCTGAATTTCTGAAATAATGGTTGTCAGATTGGTGCAGTTCCAAAAAGAATATCCTTCTATGCTCGTCACGCTATTAGGGATTGTGACAGAGGTTAGGTCTCTGCAGCTTTCAAATGCGTTATGTTCTATGCTTGTCACGCTGACAGGGAGAATTATTGACGATAATTTCGTATAACTGAACAAACGATCGGAAATACAGTTTGGTATTGTATACAAATCGTAGTTTTTTTCATCAACAAGATCAAGAGGTGCTCCTCCATAATTGGGGACCGTTATATAACCATCACCCCCTCCAACTATACTAACTTCTGACAAATCTAAAGACTTCAGGATTCCATCTGTAGATAAATAATCAACAAAACTGAGTTCTGATCTCACATATGATATCGTACCAGCCATATCTCGGATAAATTTGAAGTCCGTTCCATTCAACAAACCCGATAGTGTCAGTTCCTCTATTTGATACTTCTCATCTTCTGAAATGTAGTCAGATAATGTACCTGCCGTAGCGACATGAATGGTACGCTTGGTTTGGGCACTTGCCACCAATGGCATGAGCATCAATAAGAACAATAGAGTTTTCTTGTTCATAATTTGTAATTTTATTCGTTTATTTCTTTAACACAGAATTATTTGCCAAGAACTACCTTCTTGATGGTCCCATCATCCATCCGAATGATGTTGATACCCTTCTGAAGTGTATCCACCTGTCTGCCGTCCAATGTGAAGATCTTGGCCTTCCCGCTTTCTACAGCGATGGAAAGGATACCAGTCGTTGTGTAGGCACCATTGATCGTGATGTCGTGGGCAGGCATCGTCTCTGGATATTCCTCCCATGCGAAATCAAAGCCGTCTTTACTTGGAGGTGTCAGAGGAACAATCTTCGAATTGAAGTCAACCGTTACCGTAGCATACACCTCTCCGTCTATCACGTAGGTGATGGTGTACTGATTGATGGTAAAAGTACCAGTAACCGTCACATCATGGTCAGGCATAGTTTCTGGGATGTCAATCCATCCTGAGAAAGTATACCCTTCCTTTGTCGGTTCTTCCTCTGGGGTGATTCCTGCTCCAGAGCTGTATGTGACAGACTTATATTCTACACCGTCCACATAGTAAGTCAACGTGTAGACGCCATCGACATAATAAATATTCTGGAACCTTTTCCAACCAGCGGTATTCTGGTAGGCTGACCTTTTGCCTGAAGGAACCAACAGAGACGCATTGTTATAAACGCTGGTGGGGAATACTCCGTCATCAATGGCAAACGGATTCTCTATCCATGAAGTGATCTGAGTCAGACCATAACATTGGAAGAAAGCATTTTTGCCTATGGATGTGACACTGCCGGGAATAACAACTGAGGTCAGACCCTCGCATTTACTGAAGGCACCTTCGCCGATAGTCTTAACACCGTTTGGAATATCAACGGTCGTCAGGCTTGTGCAATAGTAGAAAGCTGCATCACCAATCATGGTAACACTACCTGGGATAGAAATGGAAGTCATATCGACACAGCCCTCGAAAGCACTTGAAGCGATGGATGTAACGGTGTAGTTATTACCACTATATGTAACTTGATTGGGAATCACAACCGCGCCTGCATATTTCTCTGTTTTGGATATTACAGATACTGTATTGTTCTCACCAATCAAATAACGGACGCCATTAGCTTCAAATTCCTTGCCGACCACACTGGGTTCGATGATATTCTGGAACCTTTTCCATCCCGCAGTATTCTGGTAGGCTGACTTTCTGCCTGAAGGAACCAGCAGAGACGCATTAGTATAAACGCTGGTGGGGAAGACACCGTCATCGATGGCAAACGGATTCTCTATTCCAGAAGTGATCTGAGTGAGACCATAACATTGGAAGAATGCGTTCTTGCCTATAGACGTAACACTGCTAGGAATGGAGACTGAGGTCAGACCTCCGCATTTGCTGAAGGCACCTTCGCCGATAGTCTTAACGCCGTTTGGAATGTCAACGGTTGTCAGGCCTGTACAATAATAGAAAGCCGCACCGCCAATCGTGGTCACGCTGCTTGGAATGGTAACAGCCGTCATATCGACACAACCCTCGAAAGCACTTTGCGCAATAGCAGTAACTGTGTAGTTATTGCCATTAAATGTAACTTGATTCGGTATGGAAACAGCGCCTGTATATTTCTCTGTTTTGGATATTACAGATACGGTATTGTTCTCACCAATCAAATAACGGATGCCATTAACCTCAAATTCCTTGACGACCACACCTGGCTCAATGATATTCTGGAATCGTTTCCATCCTGCAGTATTTTGGTAGGCAGCCTTTCTGCCTGAAGGAACCAGCAGAGACGCATTTGTATAGACGCTGCTGGGGAAGACGCCGTCATCAATGGCAAACGGATTCTCTATCCATGAAGTGATCTGAGTGAGGCCATAACACTGGAAGAACGCATTCTTGCCTATGGACGTGACACTGCTAGGAATTGTCACTGAGGTCAGGCCTCCGCATTTGCTGAAGGCGCCTTCGCCGATAGTTTTCACACCATTGGGTATGTCAACAGTCGTCAGGCCTGTACAATAATAGAATGCCGCACCGCCAATCGTGGTCACAGTGCTTGGAATGGCAACAGCCGTCATATCGACGCAACCCTCAAAAGCACTTTGCACAATAGAAGTAACAGTGTAGTTATTACCATCATAATAAACCTGGCTTGGAATCACAACCGCGCCTGCATATTTATCTGTTTTGGATATTACAGATACGGTATTGTTCTCACCTATCAAATAACGGATGCCATTAGCCTCAAATTCCTTGACAACCACACTGGGCTCGATAATATTCTGGAACCTTTTCCATCCAGCGGTATTCTGATAGGCAGACTTTTTGCCTGAAGGAACTAACAGAGAAGCACTGTTATAAACGCTAGTGGGGAAGACGCCGTCATCAATGACAAACGGATTCTCTATCCATGAAGTGATCTGAGTGAGGCCATAACACTGGAAGAACGCATTCTTGCCTATGGACGTGACACTGCTAGGAATGGTGACAGAGGTCAGGCCTCCGCATTTACTGAATGCACCTTCGCCGATAGTCTTAACACCGTTTGGTATGTCAACGGTCGTCAGGCCTGTGCACATATAGAATGCCGCATCGCCAATCGTGGTCAAGCTACTTGGAATGGTAACAGACGTCATGCCAATACAACCTTCAAAAGCACTTGAACCGATAGCAGTCACAGGACAATAAACGCCATCATAAAATATTTTTTGTGGAATAATAATATTTCCAGAATAAGGCTCATCTTGAGATACTATTACTTCCGCATCATAATCATCATATGGTTGGTGATGCATATCATACCAAAGACTGCCATATTGTATGATTTCTGCACTTGTTGTTAATGGCAAAAGAGTGGCCATAAGGAATAAAAAAACAATCTTCTTCATTGACTTCATTGAATTTAGTTATTAATCATTTGAGTTAATACAAATAGAAAACGTGAGCAATTTACTTCGCTTACGTTCTCGAGGCATCGCCAAACGCCTATCTATCTTAAACGAGTACTGCCCACGCCCTCAGGCGCGAACCATCTACTTAGTTCTTGATAGATTTTTGAAATTTGGCGAATTTCGAGAACAAGAATCAAAGCGGACACTTCAACGTATATTTGTTTTCTTTGTCTTTGCTATGTTACCATAAGCGGTTTGTTTTAAGGGTTCAACATTAGATCTTATCTAAGAAATAATCTATTGCCTTTCCTAATGGGTCGAGGTCGTTCTTCACAGAGGAGAAAATGACGTCGTCGTCAATATCGAAATCTGATGACGTAAATTCCATCGCGCTCAATATTCTCAAGGAGATAGGGATTGATGTGCCTATGCATGCGAACCACATCAACCGTACATTGGAGTAACTGTTCCAGGTACCGCTTCAGACGGACAAGGAGATAGAGGCTCGGCTCCATATCAACACAAATGTCCACATCGCTGTCTTCACGCTGTTCACCTCTTGAAACAGAGCCAAACAACCGCAAAGAACGTATGCCGAACTGGCCACGCAACTCATCTGCATGGGCAGATATCAGATCGATGTATTCATTCGCAGTTCTCATAAATAAATCATTTCACGGTGCAAATATAAAAAGAAATTCTGAGATTTGCAAGAATATCGGAGTTTTTTTAAATTATAGGGCGCAAAGGTTCTAGGAACCATAGTGGGTCAAGGGACTCTTTTGTAATATCGCTTGTCACAAAATATCCTGACGCCGGTGTGACATTTGATGAAAATAATTGAGGAAATATTTGGTGTTCTCGATTATTACTTCAAACAGTATGTATATGCAATAATAATGCGCTATTGGGGAGTTTTGGTCAAATCTTTCAATAAATGGCATAAAACAGAGGGACGATATTTGGTGGTTTCCGAAAAACTTTGTAACTTTGCACGCGATTTAAGAACAAGGATACAAAATCAACCCAAAATGAAGAAAGAACTGAAAAAGGTGTTGGTACTCGGATCGGGTGCCTTGAAAATCGGACAAGCAGGAGAGTTTGACTACTCTGGTTCACAAGCTTTGAAAGCACTCCGCGAGGAGGGAATCAAGAGCGTTCTCGTTAACCCAAACATCGCCACTATCCAGACTAGTGAAGGTATTGCAGACAAGGTGTATTTCCAGCCGGTGAATACACATTTCGTGACGGAAATCATCAAGAAGGAACGGCCAGACGGTATTCTCCTGGCGTTCGGAGGACAGACCGCTTTGAACTGCGGAACGGAGCTCTATCTGAACGGTACTCTGAAAGAATACGGAGTTGAAGTATTGGGAACAAGCGTCGAGGCCATCATGAACACAGAAGACCGCGACCTTTTTGTTAAGAAACTGGCCGAGGTTGACCTGAAAGTGCCCGTGAGCCACGCTGTAGAGTCGATGGAGGACGCGCTGAAGGCTGCCCACGAGATCGGCTTCCCGATCATGATCCGTTCGGCCTACGCCCTCGGTGGTCTCGGCTCCGGCATCTGCCCCGACGAGAAGAAATTCATCGAGATTGCCGAGTCGGCCTTCACCTTCGCTCCGCAGATCCTTGTTGAGGAGTCGCTGAAGGGCTGGAAGGAGATTGAGTTCGAGTGCATCCGTGATGCCAACGACCGTTGCTTCACCGTCGCCTCGATGGAGAACTTCGACCCGCTCGGCATCCACACCGGCGAGTCGATCGTGGTGGCTCCGACATGCTCTCTGAAGGAGGATCAGGTGAAGATGCTGCAGGATCTGACCATCAAGTGCGTCAAGCACCTGGGCATCGTCGGCGAGTGCAATATTCAGTTCGCCTTCAACGCAGAGACCAACGACTACCGTATCATCGAGATCAACGCCCGTCTCTCGCGTTCTTCAGCACTTGCATCAAAGGCTACCGGCTATCCCCTCGCCTTCGTGGCTGCCAAGATCGCCCTCGGCTACACGCTCGACCAGATTGGTGAGATGGGCACTACATCATCGGCATACGTCGCTCCCCAGCTCGACTATATGATCTGTAAGATTCCCCGTTGGGACCTTACGAAGTTCGTGGGTGTCAGCCGTCAGATCGGCTCATCGATGAAGTCCGTGGGAGAGATCATGAGTATCGGCCGCAGCTTCGAGGAGATGATCCAGAAGGGTCTGCGCATGATCGGTCAGGGCATGCACGGCTTCGTGGGCAACGACCACACGCAGTTCGACAACCTTGAAGAGGAACTTGCCAACCCCACCGACCTCCGTATCTTCGCCATCGCCCAGGCTCTCGAGGAGGGATATTCCATCGAGCGCATCGAGCAGCTGACAAAGATCGACGTGTGGTTCCTGGAGCGCCTGAAGCATATCGTAGACCTGAAACACGAGTTGATGAAATACAATTCCCTCGAGGAGTTGTCCGACGAGCTGCTGCTGGAGGTGAAGCGCTGTGGATTCTCAGACTTCCAGATTGCCCGCTTCGTCATGAAGCCTGAGGGCGGCAATATGGAGAAGGAGAACCTGGCCGTTCGTAAGTACCGTAAGGAGAAGGGTATCATGCCGAGTGTGAAGCGCATACCGACGGTGGCATCAGAGAATCCTGAACTGACGAACTACCTCTATTTCACATACACCCACACGCCCGCGTTCGGTAATCCTCAGGGCGAGCAGTACAAGCCGGCACACGATATCAACTACTACAATCACGAGAAGTCGGTCGTTGTGCTTGGCTCTGGTGCCTACCGCATCGGTTCTTCTGTGGAGTTCGACTGGTGCTCGGTGAACGCCATCAATACTGCCCGCAAGCTGGGTTACAAGTCTATCATGATCAACTACAACCCCGAGACCGTGTCAACGGACTACGACATGTGCGACCGCCTCTACTTCGACGAACTCTCGTTGGAGCGTGTGCTCGACGTGATCGACCTTGAGCAGCCGCGCGGCGTGATTGTCTCCGTGGGTGGTCAGATACCTAACAACCTCGCCATGAAGCTTTATCGTCAGGGTGTGCCCGTACTTGGTACGTCGCCCGTCAATATCGACCGTGCAGAGAACCGCGACAAGTTCTCGGCCATGCTCGACAAGCTCGGCATCGACCAGCCCGCATGGAGGGCTCTGACAAGCTTCGACGATGTGAAGGATTTCGTCGAGAAGGTGGGATATCCCGTGCTCGTACGTCCTTCGTATGTGCTCTCGGGTGCCGCTATGAACGTCTGCTACGATGAAGAAGAGCTGCACCGCTTCCTGAATATGGCCACCGAGGTGTCGAAAGAGTTCCCCGTGGTGGTGTCTAAGTTCATGACAGAGACCAAGGAGATTGAGTTCGACGCCGTCGCCGACAAGGGTGAGGTGATCGAGTACGCCATCTCCGAGCACGTTGAGTATGCCGGTGTGCACTCTGGCGACGCCACGATGGTGTTCCCTGCTCAGCACATCTACTTCTCAACCATCCGTCAGATCAAGAAGATTGCACACAAGATCGCTGACGAACTGAACATCAGCGGTCCGTTCAATATCCAGTTCCTGGCCAAGAACCGTGAAGTGAAAGTCATCGAGTGTAACCTACGTGCCTCGCGCTCATTCCCCTTCGTGTCGAAGATCCTGAAGCGCAACTTCATCGAGACGGCCACGAAGATCATGCTCGACGCTCCCTATCAGCGTCCGGAGAAGAGCGAGTTCGACATCGACCGCATCGGCGTGAAGGCTTCGCAGTTCTCGTTCGCACGCCTGCAGAACGCTGACCCCGTGCTGGGTGTCGACATGAGTTCTACGGGTGAGGTCGGCTGTTTGGGCGACGACCTCAACGAGGCAATGCTGAACTCTCTGATCGCCACAGGATACTCTATTCCCAAGGACGCCGTGCTGATATCATCGGGTGGTGCCAAGGGTAAGGTAAGTCTGCTCGAGCCTGCTCAGCAACTGGCCAAGAAGGGCTATACCATCTACGCTACGGCAGGAACCGCCAAGTTCTTCAACGACAACGGCGTGAAGGCTGTCAGCGTGGCATGGCCTGATGAGGATGGCGACAACAACGTGATGGATCTCATCTCGCAGCACAAGGTCGGCCTGGTGATCAACGTGCCGAAGAACCACAGTTCACGCGAGCTGACCAACGGCTACAGAATCCGCCGTGGGGCCATCGACCATAACATTCCTCTGATGACGAACGTGCGTCTGGCCAAGGCTTTCATCGAGGCCTTCACAGCCATGAAGCTCGAAGACGTGAAGATCAAGTCCTGGCAGGAGTATAATAACTAGTCAAACTAGTCTAAACTAGTCAGACTAGTCTAACTAGTATACTAGTCATGCTCGACGAATATAAAACGATTAAGACCGAAGGCGAGGGTTACTATACCGAGAAGCGTAGTAAATTCCTCGCCTTCGCTCATCATGTGTCAACGGTCGAGGAGATCAAAGACATCATCGCTGGCTACCGCAAGAAATACTACGATGCCCGACACGTATGCTACGCCTATATGCTCGGGCCAGAGCGAACGGAGTTCCGTGCCAACGACGACGGCGAGCCCTCCAGCACAGCCGGAAAGCCCATCCTCGGGCAAATCAACAGCAACGAACTGACGAATATCCTCATCGTCGTGGTGCGTTATTACGGCGGCGTGAACCTCGGCACCAGCGGACTCATCGTGGCCTATCGCGAGGCTGCAGCCGACGCCATCGCCCATTGCCAAGTGGAGACGCGCCAGGTAGAGGAAATCATCACCTACTCCTTCCCCTACCCGATGATGAACGACGTGATGCGCATCGTGAAGGAGATGCAGCCGCGTATCGTCTCGCAGACCTACGATAACACCTGTGAGATCAAATTAAGCATCCGGAAAAGCGAAGCCGAACAACTCCGCAACCGGCTCTCAAAACTATCCTTCGAATAAGGGCAGAACGAGTCGCCAATTCCCTTATTTCCAAATTCCTAAGCATAAAATTATCTTTTCCTCAGAAAAATTTGGTCATTTCAATTTTTCTCCTTACCTTTGCATCCGCAAAAGTCCGAACAAGGGCTTTTCATCTTTGAAAAATTGGAAGGTTGGCAGAGTGATCGATCGCGCTGGACTCGAAATCCGGTATACCCCTTTCGGGTATCGGGGGTTTGAATCCCTCACCTTCCGCTGTTTTTAGGTTATGGAAAAGAGGTTCGTCGTGATGACGAGCCTTTTTCATTTCATCCTATAACGTTTATAGGCACGGCGGAGCTTGCGGACGGCTTTGTCACGGATCTGGCGCACACGCTCACGCTTCAATCCCATATCCTCGGCTATCTCGGCCATCGTCTCACGCTCCTGACTGATGCCGAAATAGGCATTTACAACCTGCTTCTCACGTTCATCGAGCGACAGCAGGGCCTTCTCGACAGCTTCCTCGTCGGACTCGGAATGCACGCGCACATCGGCCATCGTGGCATCTGGATTCACCAGTACGGAGAGCAGGCTCATGTTCGAGCGCCAACCCATCGGGGCGTCCACTGACAAGGCCCGGCTCTGCTGTCGTAATAGTGACTCACCAGTAGGATCTTTCGGAACAGGATAGATGCCGGCGTAGTTGGCTATTGCCTTCTCTATCTCACGGCGGACATAGGTGACGGCGAATTTCACGAACCGCACACCCTTCTCACCATCAAACTTCGAGGCAGCCTTCATCAGACCGACGTTCCCCTCGCTGACCAGATCTTCCATCGACAAGCCATTCCCCTTATACTTTCGGGCGATGGCAACCACAAACTTCAGGTTAGCCTCTACAAGACGGCCAAGTGCTGCCTTGTCACCATTATGAATCTGCCCGGATAACAACCGTTCCTCTTCGTCAGAAAGCAGGCTTCCGTGCCCAATCTCATCCAGATATCTGTTCAATGCGCTATCTTCCATAATCAATCTGCATTTCAATTTATGCAAATATACGGCTTTTTTGCGGCATTATGGTCATCTTTGCCCGTTTTTTATGTTATATTATGATTTGTCAACAGTAGTAGCCAGAAAAAGGGAACCTTCTCAGGCTCCCTTTTTTTGAACCACAAGCATTACAAATAAATGTTTGTATTGCTTGAGGAGTTTGAATGATGTTTATCTCACGATAAACACAATTCCTTTTTAACCTTAATAATCTAATACCATGAAAAACACGATGCAAATTTAGGAAATAATTCCTAAAAGACATAAATCTGCCCTCTCTTTTAACGATTGTTGAGAATATCTTCGTCTCTTTTAAGGATATTTTGCAACCTTAGCGCGTCTAACCGCTTTTGCTGGGCTTCATTCCAAGGTATGCTGACGTTCGTAAGTGGCTGCCAGTCTGTGGTAAACACGTGGTAAGAAGTATTGCCATAGATGGAGTCGACAATGAACGTTTCTGCAAAGACCACTACCTGAGTGATGCTGTCAAGTGGCTCGTCAAGCGTCATCAGCAACATGTCCACTCGGAGGGCGTCGCTCATGCGGATGGAAAGACTGTCGTCGGTAAGTGCTGTCATTTCACTATTGCCACTCAGACGGTTAGTCACCTCGGCCTTCATATCGGAGTCGATGAAGTCGATGAAGTCCAGGCGGTCGTTCTGGGTGAGGTAAGGCATCAGCGAGTCAGGCATCTGCTTAAAGACATCCTTGAGAGAAGGAGTCTGGAGACAGGAGTCAGGTGTCTGTTGCTGTGCAGACGCCTGACTAGTGAATGCCATCAGCCATAAGCCTAAAGCAAACAGCCTGGTTTTCATCCTCTGCCTTCTCTTAAGTCCTTCACACGGACGGCCTTGCCCTCGCTCATGGGCAGAGAGCCCTTCTTCACTAGCTTCACCTGAGGCTTCAGCAGGATCTCACTCTTCAGAGCTGCCTGGATGTCCTTCGTCATATTCTGAATATCAGGGAAGATATCCGACTCCAGTCCTTCAAGCTCTACCTCAACCGTCATTACATCGCTATCATTAACGGTATCGAGTGTGATCAGATAGTTGCTGCCCAAGCCAGGATACTGCACCAGAACTTTCTCCACCTGCATCGGGAAGACATTGACACCCTTGATGATGAACATATCGTCAGTACGACCCTTGATGCGGTCAATACGGCGGTGGGTACGCCCACACTTACACTCACCAGGGATGATGCGGGTGAGGTCACGGGTGCGATACCTCAGCACAGGCATCATATCGCGGTCGAGGGTGGTCAGCACCATCTCGCCCATCTCACCATCGGGCACAGGCTCCAAAGTGTCAGGATCGACAATTTCCACGATGTAGTTGTCCTCCCAGAGGTGCATGCCCTCCTGATACTTACACTCAAAGGCTACACCAGGACCGTTCATCTCTGTCATACCAAACGAGTTGTAGGCCTTTACATTGAGCACGCGCTCAATACGACGACGCTGCTCCTCGGTATGTGGCTCTGCTCCAATACAGAGCGTGTGGAGTTTCAGATCTTTTGGATCAATACCTTCATCCTTAATGGCCTCTGCCAAATAGATGGCATAAGAGGGTATGGCATGAAGAACGGTAGTACCAAAGTCCTTGATGAACTTGATCTGGCGCTTGGTGTTACCTGCAGCAGCAGGAACAGTCATAGCACCCAACCACTCAGCACCATACTGGAAGCCCAGACCTCCAGTGAACATACCGTAGCCAGAAGAGTTCTGGAAGATGTCACTCTTGCGGCAGCCCACCATATAGAGGTTACGGGCAATCATGTTGGCCCAAGAGCAGATGTCGTGCTCAGAATAGACCACCACACAGGGATTACCTGTGGTACCACTGGTAGAGTGGATACGGATGGCATCGTCCAGACTTCTGCCTACGAGGCCGTAAGGATAGTTATCGCGCAGGTCCTGCTTCGTGGTGAAGGGGATCTTGCGGAGGTCTGCCAGCGAGTTGACGGAGTCAGGCGTGATGCCGAGATCTCCCAGACGCTTCTTGTAGAAAGGAGAGTTCAGAGCAACCTTGATGCTCTCCTTGAGTTTCTTCACTTGCAGAGCTTCCAGCTGCTCTCTTGGCATTTTCTCGATTTCCGGCTGCCAGCATTCGCCATCGGGCTTAATGGTAGCCATGATTTTCTCGTCAGTCATATTTTTTACGATTTATAATTTTGATTTACTTAGTTGCATCATCATCACAGCAGAGAGACCTGCGGTCTCTGTGCGTAAGCGGCTCTGACCGAGGTGGACAGACTGATAGCCTGCCGCTACGGCCTGACGGACCTCATCGATGGAGAAGTCTCCCTCCGGACCAATCAGGACGGTGACATCCTCAGCGTCTGTGGACTCTTGGCCGAGCGCGTCAAAGAGATAGCTGCGAGGAATCTCCTCATAGCAATGGGCAATATATTTGCGGCCTTCGCGAGGCTGGCTTATAAAGGTCTTGAAAGCGGTCATCTCATGAACAACGGGCATCCAGGCCTTGTGGCTCTGCTTGACGGCAGAGACGATAATCTTCTCTATGCGGGGCAGCTTGACCACCTGGCGCTCAGAGAACTGGCAGTCGAGAAAGGTGAGTTCATCGATACCTATCTCCGTTACCTTCTCCGCCATCCACTCCATACGGTCCATCATCTTCGTCGGAGCGATGGCCAAATGGACGTTACCCTGCCACTGGCGCTGTTGTGGAAGCGTCTCAAGTATCTCGTAGCCGCAATGGTGGGAGGAGGCCGACGTCACCTGAGCACGATAGTAGTTCCCTACCCCATCCATCAGGAACAGCTCGTCGCCCACCTTCAGTCGCAACACGCGGATGGCGTGTGCACACTCGTCGGGCGGCAACTCTGTCTGCTGGGCAGCATCAGGCACATAGAAGTATCGGGCCTCTTTCACCTTTGAACTTTGAGTTTTGAACTTTGAACTTTATGATTTCTTTTCCGGGTGGAACACCAGGGCGAACGACACACCCACGATAAGTGCAAAGGTAGCGAAGATGAACCAGCATGTGGTCCAATCGCCCTGCAGGAATCCATTCTCCCATTGACAATAGTGGTTCACTATCTCTCCTGCGGCCAGTGTTCCGAAGGTGGCACCGATGCCGTTGGTCATCATCATAAACAGTCCTTGTGCGGAAGCCTTGATTGACGGCTCACACTCCTGATCTACGAAGATACCTCCTGAGACATTGAAGAAGTCAAAAGCGACACCATAGACGATGCATGAGAGGATGAACATAATGACTCCAGGCATAGCGGGATTACCAACTCCGAAAAATCCGAAACGGAACACCCAGGCAAACATAGACATGAGCATAACCACCTTGATGCCGAAACGCTTCAGGAAGAAGGGGATCAAAAGGATGCAAAGGGCCTCGCTAATCTGAGATATGGATGTAAGCAGTGTGGCGTTGTTGGCGGCAAATGAGGTGGCTATTGCAGTATCGGCACTTCCTTTAAAACTCGTGATGAACGGGCCGGCATAACCATTGGTAACCTGAAGGCACATGCCCAACAGAGCGGAGAAAATGAAAAACAGCGCCATCTGCCTCGTCTTGAAGAGTTTGAAAGCATTGAGTCCCAAACTCTCTACCAGCGACACCTTTGATTCCTTCTTTTCCAGTTTGCACTCGGGCAGAGTGTAACAATAGAGGAACAGCACGATGCTCAGGATACCTGAGACGAAGAACTGCATGTAGGTGTACTGGAACTTATGGGCGTTGTCTGCCAACGTAAGCGAGAAAATTCCGTCTTCCCATACGGCGCAGTTGACGAACCACATCATAGCAATGAAACCCACAGTACCAAGCACACGAATGGGCGGGAAGTCCTTCACGGTGTCCAGGCCGTTGTTCTTCAAGATGGTGAAAGCTGTCGTATTGGTGAGTGCTATGGTAGGCATAAAGAAAGCAACGCTCAACGAGTAGAGTGCGATAAAGAGCGACTTGTCGGGTAGTTCCTGTCCAAAGCCAGCCTGATAACCTAACCACCAGCAGCCGAGCATAAAGCCTCCGGCGGCGAGGTGACACAGACCCAGCAGACGCTGAGGCTGGATATATTTGTCGGCTACGATGCCCATCAGCGTAGGCATGAAGATACTCACGATGCCCTGAATGGCATAGAACCACGAGATTTTGTCACCAAGTCCAGCCACTCCGAGATAGTTTCCCATACAGGTGAGATAAGCTCCCCAGACAGCAAACTCCAGGAAGTTCATCAGCGATAGACGGAATTTCAGATGTTTCATTGTCTTGTAATTGTTGGTTTTAGTTCTTTGTTTATCTTTTTCTGAAAGGTGGTTGAGTCAGCTGACATAACATTAGTATTCTCTTTCGTTTTCTCCTCAATCTTCTCCTCGCTGGCCTTGTTCTCATCCTTGTCTTTCTGCTCATGAAAACGCATGAGTTGGATGCGGTTCAGGAAGAGCAGGCACATATCATTCTCGTTGTCAGACTTATCCCGACGAGCCATGTAGAAGAAACCGTCAATTTTCTTGACCTTCAGGGAGCAGGAAACCAGACGTAATGTGGTGCTGCCTGTGGAGTTGATGACAGTAGTGGCACTGGCTGTACTGTCGTTTTCATAGGTAACGTACAGTCCGACATTTGCATTCCTTGATCCGCTCTGCGCAAGATAATGCGAACCGAAGGTCAGCAGGAAACTGTCGCCTGCATGAAACGATGTGTCTGCCTTCTGCGAGAACTGTACCACATGATATGGAGGAATGGGCATTAGCAACATCTGACGATGACCTTCCCATACGTCTGTAGTGTCACCTGAGGTTGACTGTATGGTAAAACGCTCTACCTCACCCGCAGATGCTCCCAATTGGAGGGCTTCCTCACTTAGGCGTTTCTGGATGTTGGTGAAGATCACGTTCATCTGCTCCATGTTGTTGTAGTAATACACCAGCGAAGAGTCAAACTCTGCCTGCGTGAGACCATGCTTACGAAGGACTGCCTCAATGTTGTATCGGTTTTGGTAATCGGACATGCCGTGCTTGGTGTCGACAATTCCTCGCGACACGAAGTAGTCGTACATCAGGTCTTCCATCTCGTCTGGCTGCAAATACTTCGAAGGTACCGTGGGCTTGCAGGCGGAGAGGATCACAATGCCTGCAACCAGAAAACTGACAAGATGTAACGCCCTGTGTTTCATTCCTATCGTTCTTCTTGTTCCTCTTTCTTCACAGTATTACTTAAAGAGATACTGCTGATCTCCTTACGATAGAAGAGCAGCAGCAACACCACGCTCACACTGATGCTTGCGTCGGCAAAATTGAACACAGGACTGAAGAACACAAAGTGGTCGCCTCCGACTATCGGCAGCCACTGGGGCCACTCGGTCTCAATCAGAGGAAAGTAAAACATATCCACCACTTTCCCCATCAGGAATGGCGCATAGCCTGTTCCGAAAGGGACGAAGTACGACAGATAGTGGGGCGACGACTCGTTAAACACCAGACCATAGAACATACAGTCAATCAGATTACCAGCAGCTCCAGCGAGTACCATCGACAGACAGATAATGTAACCCGTCTTGGCTCCTCGACGCACCTGTTGACAAATATAGTATCCCAGAAGTGAGATGGCGATGACACGGAAGAGCGACAGCACGATTTTACTGCCCAGCTGCATACCGAATGCCATTCCGTTGTTCTCGATGAAAGCGATGTAGAACCAGTCGGTGATGTGAATACTCTCATGAAGCGTCATCGATGTCTTCACCCAGATTTTTATAATCTGGTCGATAAGGAGGATGGCGAGCACCACAAGCACAGCCACCCTGCCGTTCGTCAGAAATCGTGAAGACTGCCTCACTTCTTGCTTTGGTTCATCTTCGACTCCACACTCAGCGTTGCGTGCGGAACGGCACGAAGACGCTCCTTGGGAATCAGCTTTCCCGTGATACGGTCGATGCCATAGGTCTTATTTTCAATTCGTACGAGAGCTGCCTTCAGACCCTGGATGAATTTCTGCTGACGTGCGGCCATAGAGATGAGCTCTTCCTTCGACTGTGTGGCGCTACCCTCCTCAAGAGCCTTGTAGGTGGGAGATGTATCATCGACATCGTTGGAGTCCTGATTGGTCAGCACTCGCATCATCTGTTCGTAGTCACGCTTGGCAAGGGCCATCTTCTCGTTAATAATCTGACGGAACTCCTCGAGCTCCTCGTCAGTGTAGCGGGTTTTCTCAGCCATAATTTGAGTTATTTAATTGTGATTTGATTTTATGATTTTACTATCTTAATGTTTAATTTGAATTCATCAAAGACAACTTCCTGTCCGCCATTCGGTTGCAATGTAATGCTGTCAGCCAAAACTTGTGTCTTGATGTAATCAGCGAAACTATCTACTGACTTTTGTACATCTTCATTTGGAGTGATGGTGACACAGATGCGGTCGGTTATCTCCAGACCACTCTCCTTACGGATGTTCTGGATACGGTTGATGAGCTCACGAGCCATACCCTCGTTTCTCAACTCGTCTGTCAGTTCAACCTCAAGGGCTACTGTCAGGTTACCCTCATTAGCCACGAGCCAGCCTGGGATATCCTCAGAGATAATCTCAACATCGACAGCCTCTACGGTAAGGGTCTGACCCTCTATCTCGATACCGAAAGTACCCTGCTGCTCGAGTTCTGCAATCTGTTCCTGAGTGAGTTGATCCATAGCGGCGGCAACACTCTTCATGAGCTTACCGAACTTCTTACCCATCGTGCGGAAGTTACACTTCACCTTCTTGACGAGCACGCCGGCACCTTCTACGAATCGGAGTTCCTTCACATTCACCTCGTTCATAATAAGGTCCTTCACGGCCTCGATGTGTTTCTTCTGCTCAGCATCGACGGCAGGGATCATAATGGCCTGCAGCGGCTGACGCACCTTGATGTTCACCTTGCGGCGCAAGGCGAGTACCATTGAGGTAATCTTCTGTGCCATCTCCATGCGGGCTTCAAGGTCCTTATTGATCTTGGATTCGTCTGCTACAGGGAATTTATCGAGGTGAACAGAATCGAGTTCGCCACCCAGATCCTTATACAACTGGTCAGCATAGAAAGGAGCAAACGGAGCCAAGAGCTTAGAGACCGTCATCAGACAGGTGTAAAGCGTCTGATAGGCCGAAAGTTTATCTTCGCCCATCTCCTTACCCCAGAAACGCTTGCGGTTCAGACGAACGTACCAGTTGGAGAGGTCATCGTTTACAAATGCATCGATAAGACGACCAGCACGGGTAGGATCATAGTCGTCGAGCTCCTTCTCCACACCCTGGATGAGCGTATTCAGGCAAGAGAGTATCCAACGGTCGATCTCCGGACGTTTCTCAAAATCCACTTGTGGTGTCTGTGGGTCGAAGCCATCCACATTCGCATAGAGTGCGAAGAAACTATAAGTATTATATAAGGTACCGAAGAACTTACGGCGCACCTCGTCGACACCCTCGGGGTCGAACTTCAGGTTGTCCCAAGGCTCAGAATTCGTCATCATATAGAGACGCACGGCATCGGAGCCAAATTTCTCGATCATATCGAAGGGATTCACCACGTTACCCACGTGCTTCGACATCTTGTTGCCCTTTGCATCGAGTACCAAACCTGAAGAAATCACATTCTTGAAGGCGACTGAGTCGAAGATCATCGTTGCGATGGCATGCAAGGTGAAGAACCAGCCACGGGTCTGGTCCACACCCTCGTTGATGAAGTCACAGGGGAAAGCGATACCTTTATCAATCAAATCTGCATTTTCGAAAGGATAGTGCACCTGTGCGTAAGGCATCGAACCAGAGTCGAACCACACATCTATGAGGTCGCTTTCACGCTTCATGGGTTTTCCGCTCTCTGAGACGAGTACGATATTGTCGACATACGGACGGTGGAGGTCAATCTTGTCATAGTTCTCCTTCGACATCTCACCAGGCACGAAACCATTATCCTTTAGGGGATTCGACTTCATGAATCCTGCCTTCACAGATTTCTCAATTTCGTTGTAGAGCTCTTCTACAGAACCGATACAGATCTCCTTGCCATCCTCATCACGCCAGATGGGAAGCGGAGTTCCCCAGAAACGAGAACGGGAGAGGTTCCAGTCGTTCAGGTTCTCCAGCCAGTTACCAAAACGGCCTGTACCTGTAGACTCCGGCTGCCAGTTAATGGTCTTATTGAGTTCGAACATACGGTCCTTCTTCGCAGTAGAGCGGATGAACCACGAGTCGAGCGGATAATAAAGTACGGGCTTATCGGTACGCCAGCAATGGGGATAGTTGTGTACGTGCTTCTCAATCTTCAGCGCCGTACCCTCCTGCTTCATCTCCATACATATGACGATGTTCAGATCCTCAGCCTTTGCTGCAGCCTGCTCGTCATACTTGCCATCCTTATTGAACTCAGGCGCATAGGCATTCTTCACGTAGTCGCCTGCATGATGGCCATAAGCCTCCTTGTTCACACACTTCTCAACGAAGTTATTATCCAGCTCGTCTATGACGTAGTACTTACCCTGAAGGTCTACCATCGGACGGGTTTCACCTTTCTTATTAATAAGGAAGAGACTTGGGATGTGGGCATCCTTGGCCACCTTGGCGTCGTCGGCACCAAAGGTCGGAGCAATATGCACAATACCGGCACCATCCTCTGTGGTCACATAGTCACCAGGAATCACACGGAAAGCCTCACTCTCCATCTCAACGAACTGATCCTTACCGTTCTCACCAGTAAAGACCTTCTCAGGATGAGCGGCGGCATAGGCCTTCACATAGTCGGCAGCATTCTGGTCGAGCTTGGCCGAAGGTTTGACCCAAGGCATTAACTGCTGGTACTTCAGACCTACGAGTTCTTCACCCGTATAGCGGCCAACGATGCGATAAGGCACGAACTTCTCACCCTTATTGTATTCGGGCATCTCCTCACCGTCGGTGATGTTTCCCTCGGGAGCGAGGTAGGCATTCAGACGACTCTCTGCGAGGATGATGGTGATTTTCTCGCCATTGTATGTATTATAAGTCTCCAGAGCCACATAGTCAATCTTCGGACCTACGCAGAGGGCTGTGTTCGATGGCAAAGTCCAAGGAGTTGTCGTCCAAGCCACAAAATAAGGTGTACCCCACTTCGTCCACTCTTCCTTAGGATTCATAGCCTTGAAGAGAGCCGTCACCGTCGTATCCTTCACATCACGATAGCATCCGGGCTGGTTCAGCTCATGCGAGGAGAGTCCCGTTCCAGCTGCTGGTGAATAAGGCTGAATGGTATAGCCTTTATAGAGCAACCCTTTCTTGTAGAACTGCTGCAGAAGCCACCACAGCGTCTCGATATACTTGTTATCGTAGGTGATATACGGATTGTCAAGGTCCACGAAGTAACCCATCTTCTCTGTTAGGTCACGCCACTCTTGAGTGTACATCATCACGTTCTCGCGACACTTCTTGTTGTAGTCCTCAGTAGAGATATATTTAGCACTCTCCTTATTGTCAATATCAGCTTTAGTGATGCCAAGTTCCTTCTCCACACCTAATTCTACAGGCAGTCCGTGAGTATCCCAGCCTGCCTTACGCTTCACTTGGAAGCCTTTCATCGTCTTATAGCGGTTAAAAGTATCCTTAATGGTACGCGCCAGCACATGGTGGATGCCGGGATGACCATTAGCCGAGGGAGGCCCCTCGAAGAATACAAACTGCGGACAGCCCTCACGCTCGTCTACCGAGCGCCAGAAGACGTTCTTCTCACGCCACATCTCCAGGATATCGTTGTTAACCTGGGTCAGATTCAAACCGTTATGTTCGGCAAATTTCTTGCTCATCTATGATTTTCTTTTATGTCTAATTTCCGATATACCTTATTTTAGCGTGCAAAGGTACTAAAAATATCCGACCTGACAAAAGAAATAAATAATTTTAAGATTTCTGCCTAAAAAAGTTTTTAGTTTCAGAATATTTTTGTATCTTTGCAGCCAAAGATATAAAATCAATAACTAATAAATTCGTATTATGCTATTAATGATTCTTCAGCTCTGTATCGTTTTAGGAGCTTTGTGGGTAGGCTCGCGCTATGGTTCGCTTGCCCTTGGTGCCATCTCTGGTATTGGTCTGGCCATTCTCGTGTTCGGTTTCGGATTGAAACCAGGTACTCCTCCTACTGATGTGATTTACATCATTATCGCAGCCGTAACCTGTGCGGGTATCATGCAAGCATCAGGCGGTATGGATTGGTTGATCCAGATTGCCGAACGTCTGCTCCGCAAGCATCCGGATCGCATCACGTTCCTCGCTCCTCTGTGTACATTCTTCCTAACGGTTTTAGTAGGAACAGGTCACGTCGTATACACCTTAATGCCAATTATTTGTGACATTGCATTAAAGAAAGGTATACGTCCAGAACGCCCTTGCGGTGTGGCCTCTATTGCCTCTCAGGTTGGTATCACATGTTCGCCCATCGCTGCCGCCGTTGTGGCCTTTGTGACCATCTCAAATGCTAACGGTTTCGATATCACCATCCCACGTGTGTTGATGATTTCTATCCCCGCCTGCGTGTGTGGTCTGATGGCCGCTGCTGCTGCCTCATACCATCGTGGTCTCGACCTCGACAAGGATCCTGAGTTCCAGAAGAAAATTGCCGATCCCGCCCAGCGCGAATACATCTACGGCAGTGGAGCCACTACCCTCGACAAGACCATCCCGCAGTCTGCAAAAAACGCCGTGTTCATCTTCCTAGGAGCTCTCGCTGTGATTGTGTTCTTCGCAATCTTCCAGGATGCTCTTCCTTCATGGGACGGTAAGCCTCTGAAAATGAACATCGTGATCCAGATAGTGATGATTGCCGCCGCTGCACTAATGATACTCTTCTGCAAAGCTCAGCCAAAGAAAGCCGTTGCGGGTCCTGTGTGGCAGTCGGGTATGGTGGCTGTTGTTGCCATCTATGGTATAGCCTGGATGGCCGACACCTATTTTGCTAATTACATGCCAGAGATTCAGGCCATGCTTGAAGACATCGTGAAGGATTATCCCTGGGCTATCGCCCTTGTGTTCTTCCTAGTGTCTGTGCTCATCAACTCTCAAGGAGCTGTTGTAGTATCTATGCTACCGCTGGCCTACTCGTTGGGTATTGCAGGTCCAGTTCTGTTGGGTGTACTGCCATCAGTTTACGGCTACTTCTTCATTCCGAACTATCCATCCGATATTGCAACAGTAAACTTCGACCGGTCAGGCACCACCGTCATAGGTAAATACCTTTTGAACCACTCGTTCATGATGCCTGGCCTTATCTGCGTAATCACATCTACCATCGTGGCCTATCTGATGTCGATGCTTATTTTCTAAAGCGCATCTCCTGCAGAAGTGACTTCTGCCTCTCCGTAAGGTTCGTGGGCAGTTTCACCTGATAGGTAATAATAAGGTCACCGAAAGTCCCGTCTCCACGGTCATAACCCTTGCCGCGGAGACGTACTTTTGTGCCTGGCTGTGTCTCTGGCTTGATCTTCATCTTCAATTTCTGACCATTGCTGAGGGTGATCATTACCTCACCACCAAGCAATGCTGTATAAAGATCGATGGAAACTGTTGCGTTCATCTCTCCTGAGCTCGTTCGTGCCTGACGCGACGAACCTCCCGAGAACCCCTGAAATCCGCCGAAGCCACCACCCTGATGACCATTCCTGCCGAATAAGTTCTCAAAGAACGAGCTGAACCCTCCACCTCCTGTGAACCCAGAGAAATCGAACCCCTCAAAAGGATTGCTTCCTGCACCGCCAAAGCCTCCATAACCACTCCCCTGGGCACCACCGAAACCACCGAATTGCTCTGCCTGCTTCCATTGTTCGCCATACTGGTCGTACTTACGCCGCTTCTCGGGATCGCCGATTACGTCGTAGGCTTCCTGCAGTGCCTGAAACTTCGCCTGTGCCTTCGGATCATCAGGGTGAAGGTCTGGATGAAACTGCTTTGCCCGCTTCAAATAAGCTTTCTTAACGTCTTTCTGGGGTATCGTCTTGTCTACGCCCAAAATCTTGTAATAGTCTATAAATGCCATAATAGTGTCCTCCTATATTTATTTTTTTCATACTACTAAAAAACTGCAATAAGTGTGCCAAAAACACGAAAAACGTTTGGTAATTCAAATATTTCTTTGTACTTTTGCAGAAAATTTCCCAAAAGATGAAAAAGACCATTCTAACAGCCTTGGCTCTGACAGCCATTCTAACACTATCTACAGCCCAGACGTCTAAGACCGTCAGGCTGAAGGTTATAGAGACAAGCGACGTTCACGGACATTTCTTCCCCTACGATTTCATGGAGCGAAAACCCTTAAAGGGCACCTTGTCACGCGCAAATACTTATATAAACAAAGAGCGCACGAAATGGGGTAACGATAACCTGCTGCTTATCGACAACGGCGACATCCTGCAAGGACAGCCCTGCATCTACTGGTCGAACTATGTGATGCCTGTCAGCGAAAACCTTGCAGCTTCGGTCATCAACTATATGCAGTACGATGCAGAGACTGTAGGAAACCACGACATAGAGCCAGGCCATAAGGTATACGACAAATGGATCCGTGAGGTGCGCTGTCCACTGCTCGGAGCGAACATTGTAAAAAGTGGTACTACCAGTAAGAACAGTCCCGCTAGTCCGACCAGTATCTACAACGGTCTGCAGCCCTACTCCATCCATTATATTGACGGAGTGAAGATTGCTATCATCGGTATGATCACCCCTGCTATCCCAAATTGGTTGACAGAAAACGTGTGGAAGGGTATCGAGTTCGAAGAGATGACCTCCTGTGCGAAGAAATGGGTGAAGTATCTCAAGGAAGTGGAGCGTCCCGACCTTATCTTCGGACTGTTCCATTCTGGAAAAGACGGCGGCATCGTTACCTCCGACTATGAGGAGAACGCTACAGCAGCTGTTGCACGTGAGGTACCGGGATTCGACATTATCTTCTTCGGTCACGACCACCAGGTACACAATGAATGGATCACTAATAAGGACGGGGAACGCGTACTTATTATTGACCCTTCGTGCTATGTGAAGAACGTTGCCGAGGCTGAGATAGAGCTGACTTACAAGAATGGACACTTCGTAAAGAAAGAAATCAAGGGCGAGATTGTCAGCGTACTCGACGAAGAGGTTGACGAGCAAATGGTAAACCATTTCCAACCGCAGATAGATGCTGCTAAGGACTATGTGAATAAGAAAATAGGCACATTCGAGAACAGCATCTATACCCGTGACTGCTTCTTTGGCAACGCTGCCTTCTCCGACCTCATCCACAACCTCCAGTTATCACTCACTGGTGCCGACATCTCCATCACCGCACCACTATCTTTCAATGCATCCATTAAAGCTGGCGATGTGACGGTGGCTGATATGTTCAAGCTCTACCGCTTCGAGAACCTTCTACTCGTACTCCGTCTGACCGGAGAAGAGATACGCAAGCACCTAGAGATGAGCTACTGCCAATGGACGAACCAGATGAAGAGTCCCGATGATCATATTATGCTGCTCAACAACGAGATGAAGGGCGACCAGCAGCGTATGGGATTCAAGTACTACACCTTTAACTTCGACTCTGCCTGCGGCATCGACTACGAGGTAGATGTCACCAAACCAGACGGGCAGAAAGTCAGAATACTGCAGATGAGTGACGGCACACCCTTCGATGAGAAGAAATGGTATCGTGTTGCGATGAACAGCTATCGTGCAAACGGCGGCGGAGAACTGCTGACTCACGGTGCAGGCATCCCTAAGGACTCTCTCGCCAACCGCGTGATCTACTGCAGCGAACTCGACCAACGCCATTATCTGATGGAGGAGATACATCGTCTGGGGAAGGTGAATCCGCGACCCAACAATAACTGGAAATTTGTTCCTGAGGAATGGGTAAAGCCTGCCATCGAACGTGACCGCAAACTGCTCTTTGGAAAATGATTTATTATTTCGTATTCTGTAAGGAGGACCTGCTGTTGGAAAAAACAGCTGAGGGGGAATATACCATTCCTCTTCGTGAAGAGCCTCCAACTGAGGTGAAACCATGGACCCACCTTATGAACATTACTCCTATGGACGATGGCACGCCCGTAGTAACATACCGTATCGAATCACCATTGACCGATGACGAACGCTATGAAATGTGCGGACTCCGCCAGAGTTTCTACCGACTTCCACGTCCACTCTACTTGAAGGCAGGAAAATGTCAGGAACTTCTATATTGGGACCAAAACACAAAATACTGTGGGGTTTGCGGTTCTCCGATGCGTATGGATACTGACATCTCGAAGAAATGTCCTGAGTGTGGGAAAGAAATATGGCCGCAGCTCGCTACGGCCGTCATCGTACTCATTCACAAGGGCGACGAGGTGCTGCTGGTGCGCGCAAAGAACTTTAAACGCGATTTCTTCGGACTCGTGGCAGGTTTCGTGGAGACAGGCGAGACACTTGAAGAGGCCGTTGCACGTGAGGCATTTGAGGAGACTGGCGTCAAGATCACAAACATCCGCTACTTCGCCAGCCAGCCCTGGCCCTACCCATGCGGACTGATGGTGGGTTTCAATGCCGACTACGTCAGCGGCGACATACATCTCCAACGCTCTGAGATAGCAAAGGGTGGATGGTTCCGCAAGGACAACCTGCCTGATATCCCCGAGAAACTCTCTATCGCCCGAATGCTTCTGGACGACTGGCTGGAAAAAGACTAGTATTCTATGAGTTCCTTCGTCACCTCACCCTTGTATGAGATGACTGTCTCTGCTTGGTAGCAACTTGCGCCGTCGGGCACACAGAGTGTAGCTATGAAGTGGAGCCCCTGTGCATCGGCCTTACTGTACTCCATATCAGAGAGCACCGCCTCCTCAAGAAACTTCGGGGGCACAAGACCGCTATATTGCTGCTTACGGAAGTCACTAGAATAGAGTTGTCGTGCACCGTTGAACACACTGATGTGCATGATATTGTCGTAATACACATTCTCAACCTCCATTCCGTCATCATTATAAGTTCGTAACACCACTTTGTATCGCGTGGGGTTGATGGCCACATACCAATGATAGCGTTCACCGTTGTACATTACCACCGAGTCTCTCTTCACCTGCTGGGTATAGGTCATCACCGCAGGTTTGTCGTGAACAAACTCCACAACACTATCGGCTTCCTCAGCCTTACGCAGTTTGATGAGGTCACCATTCTGATTCTTAAACCAAAACAGGTTCTCACTATGTCTTTCGATACCGTATCGCGTCCCAGAGGCCAGCATCAATGAGTCGCTGATAATCCTGAAATATGCCGGCATACTGGTGGAGTCTGCATAGAAAATCGTATCGCCCTCCACACGGAAGGCCACGTCTTCCGTCTCAGCATCGACCCACACGCCCTGCATCTGAGCCTTCGCTTCACGGTCTTCCTGTTCCGACTCCGTGCTGCCCTGCTTGCCAGAACATCCGCCAAGCAAAAGAACAGCAACCACTATGACGCCATATTTGACCATCTATCAATTACTTTCCTATGCAATGATACTCAAAGTTGTTCTCCTCCAGTTCCTCGATGTCGAAGATGTTCCTTCCGTCGATAACCAATGGACGTTTCATGGCCTTACGGATGACACCCCATCCCGGCAGACGGAACTCCTTCCACTCTGTGAGCAGCAGTAAAGCATCGGCATCGAGTACCACGTCGTACATATCACGGCAGTAGGTCACCTGATCTCCGATACGGCGTTTACATTCGTTCATGGCTATTGGGTCATACACTCGTACGATACAGCCTGCTGCCAACAACTTCTCTATCATCACAAGGGCAGTAGACTCACGCATATCGTCGGTCTCTGGCTTGAATGACAGGCCCCACATGGCGATAGTCTTACCCTTCAGGGCCTCCTCAGAGCCGAATGCTTTTACAAGCTTCTCGTAAAGTACACTTTTCTGTTTTTCGTTCACACGCTCAACTGCCTTCAACACCTCCATCGAGTAGCCATTTTGATCGGCAGTCTTAATAAGTGCCTTCACGTCCTTGGGGAAACAACTTCCACCGTAACCACAGCCCGCATAGAGGAACTTACGACCGATACGCGTGTCGGAACCTATTCCCGCACGTACCATATTTACATCTGCACCCACACGCTCGCATAGATTAGCGATATCATTCATAAACGAGATACGCGTGGCAAGCATCGAGTTGGCAGCATACTTGGTCATCTCGGCTGATGGAATATCCATGAAGATTACACGGAAATTATTAATTAAGAAGGGCTTATAGAGTTTCGTCAGCACCTTCTTAGCGTGTTCGCTTTCCACTCCCACCACCACACGGTCAGGACTCATGAAATCTTTGATGGCGTTACCCTCTTTCAGAAACTCCGGGTTCGAAGCAACATCGAACTCAATATTAACACCGCGTTTCTGCAACTCTTCTTCAATGGCCTTACGCACCTTTTTGGCCGTACCAACAGGAACAGTCGACTTCGTAACTACAACCACATAGTGATTCAGATTCTGGCCGATAGTCCTAGCCACCTGTAACACATATTTCAGATCGGCAGAACCGTCTTCATCTGGAGGAGTACCCACTGCAGAAAACACAATCTGCACATCATCGAGAACCGATGCCAAATCGGTTGTAAACTTCAATCGTCCTGCGGCAACATTCTTCTTAACAAGTTCATCAAGTCCAGGCTCATAAATTGGTATCTCACCATTCTGCAGACGCTCAATTTTGTTGGCATCCACATCTACGCACGTCACGTTAGCGCCTGTGTCAGCAAAGCATGTTCCTGATACCAAGCCCACATATCCTGTACCTACAATTGCAATATTCATATCTGTAATAATAAGTTGTTAGTCAAAAACTTCTGCGTCTTTCAGCAAGGGTTGCTTCAAGTCCTTCTCACTCGTTTGAACCTTCACAGGATCAATGGGCCATTCAATGCCTAGATCTGGATCATTCCATCGGATGCCGGCATCACACTGAGGAGCATAGGGATTGTCCACTTTATACGTAAAAATGGCTTCATCGCTAAGCACCAGGAAACCATGAGCAAAGCCACGAGGGATGAAGAACTGGCGCTTATTGTCCTCGCTCAGCTCTACCATCACATGTTTGCCAAAGGTTGGACTCGACTTGCGGATGTCAACTGCCACGTCCAACACCTTTCCTTTTATCACACGCACAAGCTTTGCCTGCGAAGCATCACCCTTCTGATAGTGCAATCCGCGCAACACACCATATGACGATTTCGACTCATTGTCCTGTATAAATACCGTTTTTCCTACATGCTCGTCAAACTCTGCCTGTTTCCAAGCTTCCATAAAGTAACCTCGAGCATCCTTAAACACCTTTGGTTCAATGATGAAAACGCCTTTGATTTCTGTCTCAAAATATTCCATACACGTAAAATTTTGTGCAAAGGTACGCTAAATTTTTCATTTCAACCACATTTTAATCATCTTTTATTTGTTTATTTCACAAAATTGCCGTAATTTTGCACACGTGATTGAACTGGAAAGACATATTGAGATACTTCTGTTGAGCCACGACTGTGTCATTGTACCCAATTTAGGAGGCTTTATGACGCACCATATCGACGCTCACTACGATGAGGAAGAACAGTTGTTCTTGCCCCCGTTGCGTACGCTCGGCTTCAACCCCCAGCTCAAAATCAACGATTCCCTCCTAGTACAGTCATATATAGAGGCCTACGATATCAGTTATCCCGAGGCCCTTCAGCGCATCGACGACGAGGTAAACGAGCTCCGTCAGCACCTTGAGAACGAAGGTTCCTACGAGCTTAACGACATCGGTATAATCTCACTCAACGATGACGGGAACTACGTATTCACCCCTTGTGAGGCAGGAATCCTTACCCCCTGCCTTTACGGTCTCAGCTCATTCGAGATAGAACGTTTCAAAGCCGTTCGTCAACAGCCTCAGCTATTACAGCCTGTCATCTCTGAAAACGATGAGCAACAGTCAAAGGCTACTATCATTGCCCTTGACGACATCACCAAGGCCATAGAAGAAAAAGAGGATGACGATGATGTCGTTCGCATAAAATTCTCTTGGATTCGCAATACCGTAGCTGTTGCAGCCATCTTGCTTGCCATCTTCTTCCTCGCAATGCCTACAGGCAAGACTGACCTCATGACGCGCACCATCAGCAACATTAACAACGGGTTTCTCTTCGGTATGATGTCCGAAGACACGAATATGAGCAAGATTGAGATCAAAAAAGCCGATATAGTTCCCGCAGTTGCAAAAGCTGACTCGTTGATCAGCATCAAAGACTCCACACAACGTGACACCATCCATCATACCATCATTCCAGAGTCAAAAACCTTAGAAGGGCAACGTAGTGGTTATTGTATCGTACTTGCCGGTTATATAACCAAAAAGAATGCCCATGCCTTCGTAGAGGAACTGCAGAAAAAAGGTTACACAGAGTCAGAGGTGTTTATCCGTAATAACGTTACCAGAGTCATCTACGGCAACTATGCATCTGAAGAAGACGCTTATGATGACCTCCGACGTATCCACCGCAACAAGGACCTCGCTGAGGCTTGGGTGATGCATCTGTAAATTGTCATTGCATTCTGTATACTATGAAACGTGTTCGTTGCCCAAAATGTGAAAACTACATTACCTTCGACGAGACCCGCTATACGGCTGGCCAGTCACTTGTGTTTCAATGTCCTGACTGCGGCAAAGAATTTGCCATACGCATGGGAGTCAGCAAACTGCGTGACCGCCAGAAAGACGAAAACCCCGACGAACAGGCTGACGAACTTGGTTGTGGTTCCATTGTTGTCATCGAAAACATGTTTCACTACAAGCAGGTCATCCCCCTGCATATGGGAGACAATGTTATCGGACGTTATCAGAAGGGCAATCCTGCCAACTGCACCTTTGAGACCGTCGATCCCAGCGTCGACCTTAACCACTGCACCGTCACTGTTAACCGCGACAAACAAGGTCAATTCAAATACACCCTTAAGGACAATAACAGCAACACCGGCACCTTCGTCGACAACATTGAACTCACTCCCCGCGAGCGACGCATCATCTCTGATGGCACCCTATTCACCATTGGCGCTACAAGCATCATCCTCCGTTGTACGGAAGATGAAAAATAAAGAAAGTATTTTCATGGATCCATCAGAATGGCAGAGGGCCATCACCAATAGGAGGCAATGGATTGTCTTCGCCATTGACTTTTGACCCGCGAATCTCTCCTCCGCCATCAATGGGAGGACGGTTTCCAAGGTTGCGGTCCTCAGGATTCTCAAAGCGAGTGTACTCCCCTCGGAAGGTTAGAAGCACATCACCTGTGGCTCCCTTACGATGCTTGGCAATAATAATCTGTGCCATGCCACGAAGATCGCGTCCGTTCTCATCTTGATAAATGTGATAATACTCTGGACGATGAACGAAGATTACCATATCAGCATCTTGCTCGATGGCTCCTGACTCACGCAGATCAGAAAGTTGCGGACGCTTGCCGTCAAGACCCTCACGACTCTCGACACCACGATTCAACTGACTAAGTGCCAGGATGGGGATATCCAGTTCCTTGGCCAATCCCTTTAGTGAACGGGAGATGGTTGATACCTCTTCCTGACGGCTGCTGAATCGCATGCCGTTGGCATTCATAAGTTGAAGATAGTCGATCATGATAAGTTTCACACCATGCTCACGCACTAGACGACGAGCCTTGGTACGAAGTTCAAAGACCGAGAGGCCTGGGGTATCATCTACATATAGTGGTGCTCCGAGTAGGTTGTTGATGTGCTTGTCGAGACGGTCCCACTCATCACGCTGCAACTGGCCATTGAGAATCTTAGAACCCTGTATTTCACAAACATTGGATATGAGACGGTTCACCAACTGCACGTTTGACATTTCCAATGAGAAGAACGCCATAGGCACCTGAAGGTCAGCTGCAATATTCTTAGCCATAGAGAGTGCGAACGAGGTCTTACCCATCGCAGGGCGCCCAGCAATGATCACAAGGTCAGAGTTCTGCCAACCGCTGGTCATATCGTCAAGTTTGTAATAGCCCGTGGAAATGCCCGTCAGACCGTCAGTATTGGCAGCTGCAGCCTGTATGACCTTGAGAGCCTGGTCGATGACGGGGTTTATCTGCGTATAGTCCTTCTTCATATTGCGCTGGGAGAGTTCGAACAGAGACCCCTCAGCCTCCTGCATCAGTTCCTCCACATCGATGGTCTCATCAAAAGCTTTTGTCTGAATGACACTTGAGAAAGAGATGAGCTGACGGGCCAGCGACTTCTGTGCGATAATCTGTGCGTGATACTCAATATTGGCCGACGAAGCCACCTTAGAACTCAGTTCTGCCACATAGCCCGGGCCTCCCACTTCCTCGAGGTTTCCCGACTTTGCCAATTGTTCTGTGACGGTAAGAACGTCTACAGGTCTCTCGTTCATATTCAAGTCGCGGATGGCCTCATAAATCATCTGGTGACGCGGATCGTAGAAACTCTCAGGACGCAACAATTCGCAGACCACTGCATATGCATCTTTATCGATCATCAGCGCTCCCAGCACTGCATCCTCCACATCTAGAGCCTGTGGCTGCAAATGCCCATAGGTATTATCAACTGGCATCTGACGGCGTTGTCTTCTTCGGTTGTTATTATTCTGTTCTGCCATATATGGTATTTGTTGTTATTTCTCAAATCTCTCTCCCCAATAGTTGACCATACGCTGGTACATCTTTTCCTCTGAAGGGTTATGCTGTCCATGCCACAGCCGCTCGTTCACCAGGGCATCAGGCAGATACTGCTGAGGAGTGAAATGGCCTGGATAGTCGTGCGGATACTTGTATCCGTCGTGATAACCCAGCTCTTTCATCAACTGAGTAGGGGCATTGCGGATGGGAAGCGGCACCGGTTGGTTTCCTGTACGGCGTACCAAATCCAAGGCTGCATCAACGCCCAGATAAGCACTATTGCTCTTTGGCGATGTGGCCAGATAGACGGTAGCCTCAGCAAGAGGAATTCTTCCCTCAGGCCATCCTATCTTCATCACAGCATCGAAAGCGGCATTAGCCAGCAACAGAGCATTGGGATTGGCCAGACCGATATCCTCAGCAGCACTTATCACCAGACGGCGGGCGATGAACTGCGGGTCTTCCCCACCTTCAATCATACGAGCCAGCCAATAGAGGGCTGCATCAGGATCAGAGCCACGTATGCTCTTAATGAAAGCCGAGATGATATCGTAGTGCATCTCACCCTCCTTGTCGTATGCAAGCGGATTCTGCTGCAGGCGCTGCTCGATAATCTCATCAGTAATCAGGATTTCATCCTTTGCTTCAGATTCCACAACCAACTCCAAGATGTTCAAAAGCTTACGAGCATCACCTCCACTATATCTAAGAATAGCGTCAGTCTCCTCCAAACGAATATTTTTCTCTTTTAGAATCGAATCGGTATGGATAGCGCGGTCAAGGAGTTTCAGCAGGTCGTCCTTCTCTAATGACTTCAGGATGTAGAGTTGGCATCGGGACAACAATGGACGGATCACCTCAAACGAAGGATTCTCTGTAGTAGCGCCTATCAGCGTAACAATACCCTTCTCGACAGCACTCAACAAGGAGTCCTGCTGCGACTTGGAGAAACGGTGAATCTCATCGATAAACAGTATGGGTGAGGCTTCATTGAAGAACCTCACCTTCTGTGCTTTCTCAATAACATCGCGTACATCCTTCACGCCACTGGTGACAGCCGACAGGGTATAAAAGGGTGTTTCCAGCCTGTTGGCAATGATCTGCGCAAGGGTGGTCTTCCCCACGCCCGGAGGCCCCCAAAGGATAAACGAAGAAATTCGTCCTGCTTCGATCATCTTCCGCAGGACGGCTCCCTCGCCCACCAGATGCTGTTGCCCGATATAATCATCTAACGTGCGAGGGCGTAGTCTTTCTGCCAGTGGTTGTGCCATAATCAGCGACAAAAGTACACAAAATTATGAAATTTGCAAAAAATATCGCAAAAAAACTTGCTAATAAGAAATAAAGTATATACATTTGCAGAATAAAACAAGAATATATATGGCAAGAACAAAACAACAACAGCCGGAAAGTAATCCGTCACTGTCGATTAAGGCAGTCACTAAGAGCAGTGTTTGGGACATTCAGGAGAACGATGTTTTCCGTATGTGGGAAGCCGCATCGAAGGACGCCGAGGTCAAAGAGAATGTCAACCACTACCTCGACATCTTCAAGAGTGCCTTCCTGATTGAGGAGATCAAAGAGGACGTAATGCTGGTGAAGAAGAGTTATGAGAAACGTGGTTACAAAGTGACCCAGATTAAGTTCGACGAGAACATGAAGTTCGCCTGGGCCATCAAGAAAAGACCCATCATGCGTGTCACCGACCTGACCTACGAGAATATTCGTCACATCTCTGCTGCAAAGCTTATTGAGGTGCTTGACCGTAATTTCGGTGGCGGCTGGGACTCCCTGTCACAGTCCATTCAGGACATCATCCTCAGCGGTTTTGACATCTCCACCACCACCCTGCCGAAAGACCGTCTGCACAAGAAAGGTGGCATGTACGAGAAGAAAGTACAGGACGGCTTTGAGGTACTCGAGGTTGAGAAAGGCGGCTGGGTAGAGGCCATCTTTGCCAAAGTAAAGCCGGAGCAGGAGAGAATCCGCATGAAGTTCTCTGACAGGCCTGATGAGGAAAGCGATGAGATCGAAGACGACGAGGAGTACGAGGTAGAGGACGACTACTCTTCCCACGATGAAGAAGACGATGAAGTCAGCGACCCCGATGACGACGAGATCACCGAGGACAACTACTCCACGATGATGGACTTAGGCAGTGAGGATCCGGAGGATGAGGCTGCCAATTTGATTGATTTCTCAGAAGAATAATTTTTTATAACAACTAAAACCTATCACATGATTATTCCAGCAGTATTTTGGTTAGTGCCCATCGCATCGATCGTGGCATTGAGTATGGCGTATTTCTTCTTCCGCAGTCTGATGAAGGCTGATGAGGGTACGCCTCGAATGAAAGAGATTGCACTCTATGTGCGCAAAGGTGCTATGGCCTACCTCAAGCAGCAGTACAAGGTCGTTTGCATCGTCTTTGTGGTGCTCTGTGCGCTCTTCGCTTTCATGGCCTATGGCCTGAACGTTCAGAACCCCTGGGTACCGTTCGCATTCCTCACAGGTGGTTTCTTCTCTGGTCTGGCAGGTTTCTTCGGCATGAAGACCGCCACTTACGCCTCTGCACGTACAGCTAACGCTGCCCGCCAGAGCATGGATGCCGGACTGAAGATCGCCTTCCGTTCTGGTGCCGTAATGGGTCTGACGGTTGTCGGACTGGGATTGCTCGACATTGCGATCTGGTTCCTGGTGCTCAGTCACTTCTATCAGGGCGATCAAATGGCTCTCATCACCATCACAACCACCATGCTGACCTTCGGTATGGGTGCCTCGACACAGGCTCTTTTTGCCCGTGTGGGTGGCGGTATTTACACCAAGGCTGCCGACGTGGGTGCCGACATCGTTGGTAAGGTGGAGGCTGATATCCCTGAGGACGATCCGCGCAACCCCGCTACCATTGCTGACAACGTAGGCGACAATGTGGGTGACGTAGCCGGTATGGGTGCCGATCTCTATGAGAGTTATTGCGGTTCTATCCTTTCTACCGCTGCCCTGGGTGCTGCAGCCTTCGGCGTCATGGGTCTCGAGATCCAACTCAAGGCTGTCATCGCTCCGATGCTGATAGCCTCTGTGGGCGTATTCCTCTCCTTGTTTGGAATCTTCCTGGTACGCACCAAGGAAGGTGCCACGATGAAAGACCTGCTCCGTTCGCTGTCACTGGGAACGAATGTCAGCGCCATCCTTATCGCTATCGCCACCTTTGCTATTCTCTACCTCCTGGGTATTGAGAACTGGCTGGGTCTCTCCTTCTCCGTCATTTCTGGTCTGGCTGCCGGTGTCATCATCGGACAGGCTACCGAATATTACACCTCTCATTCTTATAAGCCGACACAGAAGATCTCTGAGGCCGGACAGACTGGTGCTGCCACCGTTATTATTAAAGGTATAGGTACGGGTATGATCTCTACCTGTATTCCTGTCATCACCATTGGTGTGGCCATCATGCTGAGTTACCTCTGTGCCAACGGCTTCGATCTCTCCATGTCTTCAGAATCGCTGGCTCACGGTCTCTATGGTATCGGTATCGCTGCCGTGGGTATGCTCTCCACACTGGGCATCACCCTCGCCACCGACGCTTACGGACCTATTGCCGATAATGCAGGCGGTAACGCTGAGATGTGCGGATTGGGTGAAGAGGTTCGCCACCGCACGGATGCACTCGATGCCCTGGGCAACACGACGGCCGCTACAGGTAAGGGCTTTGCCATCGGCTCTGCCGCTCTCACAGCCCTCGCACTCCTGGCCTCTTACATCGAGGAGATCAAGATTGCCATGGCCCGTGCAGAACAGACCCTGACAAACGTAGCAGGCGATGTCATCTCAGCGACTGACGCCACCATCCCCGACTTCATGAACTATTTCCAGATCAACCTCATGAATCCCCGCGTCATCGTAGGTGCCTTCATCGGTGCCATGGCGGCCTTCCTGTTCTGTGGTATGACGATGGAGGCTGTGGGCCGTGCTGCCGAAAAGATGGTACAGGAGGTTCGCCGTCAGTTCCGTGAGATTGCCGGCATCCTCGAGGGCACAGGTACGCCCGACTATGGCCGTTGTGTGGAGATTTCCACCCGTGCTGCTCAGCACGAAATGATTGTTCCATCTATTCTCGCCATCATCATCCCCATTGTGGTGGGTTGTGTACTCGGTGTAGCTGGTGTTCTCGGACTGCTGGTAGGTGGTCTTGCCGGAGGCTTCACCCTGGCTGTGTTCATGGCCAATGCCGGTGGTGCCTGGGATAACGCCAAGAAGAACATCGAGGAAGGAAAATTCGGCGGCAAGGGTTCGTTTGCCCATAAGGCATGTATCGTGGGTGACACCGTCGGTGACCCGTTCAAGGACACATCAGGTCCGTCGCTGAACATCCTCATCAAACTGATGTCAATGGTTTCTATTGTGATGGCCGGTCTGACCGTAGCCTTCTCTTAGACTCATAATAATATGTATAAGAAAAGTAAGCAATTCATTTTATCCATGGTTATCGCAACAGGCTGTTGCGGTAACCTCTTTGCTCAGGATATACCTGATGCAGGGGCATTCCTTCCAGGTCCTCCCGAAGAGAATACTGTGGAGTATATCAAGGACTATCTTCAATATGCTTGGGGAAAAACCATGCGCAATACCTCTCTCGGCCAGCAGGCAGAGACCGACTTCAACGCGCAGTCGTCCTATTTTCTCAACGCGTTCTCCAAAGCCATCGGTGTGACTCTGTCGAGCATAGAGACGCCCTACATAGCCGAAATCTTCGACTACTGTATGGAGTATGGCAACAAGAGCATCCAGCAGGCCAAGAGTTCTTTCCCGTTCTTCCGCCGGCCCTTTGCTCGCTTCGAGGAGACATCCCTGATACCGCTGGAGGAGAGTAACTACGTCAATGAGAGTTCCTTCCCTTCCCGTGAGGCCCTGATGGGATGGATGTATGCCCTGTTGCTGACGGAGATCTGCCCAGACAAGCAGAACGAGATTCTGCAGTGTGGCTATCAGTTCGGACAGGCATCGGTAGTGACCGGCTACCACTGGGACAGTGATGTGCAGGCAGCCCGACTGCTGGCAAGTGCCCTGACGGTAAGTCTTCACAATCATACTGGCGTTTACTCGATGATCAAATCTGCAAAGGCTGAATATGCTCAGAAGACGGGTTACAGCTACGTCAGTCCTGGACTTACCGAGGAGACCCATCAGTATTATAGTGACGAGGACCTTCCTGATGCCGTCAAGTATCTATCGGCTCCCCCTGACACCGTTTCTGCTATAGAAGCCACCGACATCAGCAAGTTCATAGAGGGCAAGAACCTCCGTCTTACCGACGAGGGACAGACAGCCATCGATGATGTGACCGACAAGCCTTATTATCTCCTGGAGATCTTCTCCTCTGCTTTCGGAAGGACGCTCTCAGAGACGGCAACTCCTCAACTGTATGAGTTGTTCAACAACATATCGGTGATGGGTGACGGGGCCACACACAGCTGTAAGAACTTCTACATGCGCCCGCGGCCTTTCCGTCAACTGAATGAGGCCACAGCCTATCCTCCTGCAGAGAACATCAAGAAGAATACCGGTTCCTACCCCTCTGGTCACGCATCCACAGGTTGGCTCTATGCACTGGTGCTCTCCGAGCTCAACCCCGATGCTGAAGAGGCTCTTCTGGCCCGCGCTTATCAGTATGGTCAGGGGCGTGTCATCACCGGCTACGTCTGGCAGAGTGACGTGGAGGCAGGCCGTCTTGTGGGTTCTGCCGTCTATGCACGTCTGCACAATAGTGAGGAGTTCCTCAAGCAGATGGAGCGCGTCCGTGCAGAACTGAACTCCACCGGCGTACGTGCCGTCACAGCCACCGACGATGCCTCTGACGACATCTACACCCTGGGTGGTGTCCGTCTTGCCACTGAGCCCACTCAGAAAGGCGTCTATATCCAGGGTAACAAGAAAGTGACCCATTGATGAGGACAACACTCTTATCAATCCTTATATTCTGGCTCTGCGGCATCTCTTCGGCGCAGGGCCAGGATCTTTCTGCGGGATTCTCCATCAGTGAGATTCCTGACACTGTATGGCAGAAGATGCAGGGCAACACCTGGCAGCCGAATGATGTCATCAGCCGCGACGACCTGCGATACCTGAGGCTGATGCATTGGGACTACGACGGAAAGACGCACTATGGGGAGATGGTGTGCAACCGTATCATCGCCCAGAGACTCATTCGCATCTTCATGGAGTTATACCGTCAGCACTACCCTATCCAGAAAATACGCTTAGCTGATGAATATGATGCTGATGATGAACGTCAGATGCGTGACAACAACACCAGTTGTTTCTGTTACCGAAAGGTTTCTGGCTCCCAAAAACTCTCCTATCATGCCCGTGGTCTCGCCATAGACATCAACCCTTTATATAATCCCTACGTCAAGACACAAAAGGACGGCACCCGCCTCATACAACCAAAAACGGCCACACCGTGGTGCGACCGTAAGAAGAATTTCCAATATAAGATCTCCAAGGGTGACCTCTGTCACAAACTATTCCTGCAGAATGGATTCGTTTGGGGCGGCTCCTGGAAAACCCAGAAGGACTACCAGCACTTCGAATTTCACCCTTAACTCAGTTTGTGGATTACAAGGCCTGAGCGCAGTTTCGGCTCAAACCATGTAGCCTTCGGAGGCATAATCTTGCCACTGTCGGCAATATCCATGATCTGCTGCATCGACACGGGATAGAGTGCCAGGGCAGCACGCATCTCACCTGAATCCACACGACGCTTGAGTTCTCCTAGTCCTCTGAGTCCTCCAACAAAGTCTATACGCTGTGAAGAACGCAAGTCACCGATGTTCAGGATCTCATCGAGAATCAGACGGCTGGAGATGTCCACGTCGAGCACACCGATGGGATCATTATTGTCGTAGGTGCCCTCCTTGGCCTTGAGTGAATACCAATGCTCGTCGAGATACAGCGAGAACTCATGCAACTGCTGGGGCTTGTAAATCTCCGTACCCTTGTCCTCCACCTCGAAGTTCACCTGCAGCGCAGCAAGGAATTCCTCCGACGACATGCCGTTCAAGTCTTTCACCACACGGTTGTAGTCGAGGATCGTCAACTGCGAAGCCTGAAAGCAGACGGCCATGAAGAAGTTGTACTCCTCCGTGCCCTTGTGGTTGGGGTTCTGCTTCTGTTTCTCTGCTCCCACGAGGGCAGCAGCAGCAGAGCGGTGGTGACCGTCGGCAATATACATCGAAGGCATCTTAGCAAACTCCTCGGTGATGGTCTGCATGTCCTTGTCATCATCGATTACCCAGAACTGGTGGCGGAAGCCGTCTATGGGAGCAATGAAGTCATACTCAGGTTTTGTGGCAGCATAGCGCATGATCAGCTCGTTGAGCACAGCATTATCGGGATAGGCGAAGAACACGGGCTCGATGTTGGCATTGTTCACACGCACATGCTTCATACGGTCTTCCTCCTTGTCACGACGCGTCAGCTCATGCTTCTTGATGCGGCCGGCCATATAGTCGTCGGTATGGGCACACACTACCAAACCATACTGCGTCTTGCCGTTCATCGTCTGAGCATATATATAATAATGTTCGCGCGAGTCCTGCACCAGCCAGCCCTTGTCCTGAAACTTCTGGAAGTTCTCGGCAGCTTTCTCATAGACGCGCGGATCATACTCCGATGTTCCCACAGGGAAGTCAATTTCGGGCTTGATGATGTGATACAGACTTTTCTCATTGTCGCCAGCCTCTGCCCTCGCCTCCTCAGAGTCGAGCACATCGTAGGGGCGGCTTTCCACCTGCTCCACCAATTCCTTCGGTGGGCGGATTCCTTTAAACGGTTTTACTATTGCCATAATATTATATTGATGATTTTTTATATTTCGCGGTGCAAAATTACGTTATTTTTTTGTAACTTCCAAGAATTTGTCGTATCTTTGCATCAGAGATGATACTAATTAATTAAAACAAACGTATGGGAAAAAAAATTACTGTCATTTTCAGTCTGCTATTGATGTTCTGCATCCAGGCTCAGGCACAAGAATTTGAGTCGGCTACTGATGCGGTCAAGAACATGGGCGTGGGCTGGAACCTCGGCAACACGCTCGATGCATGGGCTGACAAAACATTCAACACACCGGCTGATCAGGAAACCTGCTGGGGACAACCCATCACAAAGCCCGAACTCATGAAGATGATGAAGGAGGCAGGTTTTGGAGCCATCCGAGTGCCAGTAACCTGGTTCCCCTGGACTGACGCTGACGGTAACGTAAAATCCGAGTGGATGAAGCGAGTCCACAAAGTGGTCGACTACGTAATCGACCAAGGATTATACTGCATCCTAAACGTCCATCACGATACGGGTCAGGGTGATCAACGCTGGCTTATTGCCAACGAAAGTGTCTACGACCAGACAATGGCTCGCTATGAGAATCTGTGGAAGCATATAGCCGAGGAGTTCAAGGACTACGACCAGAAGTTGCTCTTTGAGAGCTACAATGAGATGCTTGATATCGACAAGTCGTGGTGCTTCGCTACCTTTGCCACGAAAAACAAATACGATGAAACGAAGGCAAGGAATGCCTATAATGCTATCAACAAGTACGCCCAAAGCTTCGTAGATGTTGTTCGCGCCACAGGTGGCAACAACGTATCGCGCAACCTCATAGTGAACACCTATGCTGCTTGTTGCGGCAGCGGCACATGGAACGCCCACCTGAAAGATCCCCTGAAAGAGATGCTCATGCCTACCGACCCAGTGAACAACACCAAGGCCCATATTGCCTTCCAAGTGCATGCCTACCCCAACGTGGAAAACATAAACAGCACGAAGAGTGAGCTTGACGATATGTTCGAAGCCCTGAATACACACCTTATTGCCAAAGGAGGTCCCGTGATCATCGGCGAATGGGGCACAAGCAATGTGGACGCTGGTGCTGGCAAGACCGACTACGACGTGCGCCGCGACAACGTGTTCCAATTCGTTGACTATTTTATCCAGAAGACAAAGGAGATGGGCATCGCCACATTCCTCTGGATGGGGCTTTCCGACGGTCATTACCGTTCTATGCCAGCTTTTAATCAGGCAGACTTGGCTGAGCGAATTACAAAAGCATATTATGGGGATTCCTTTCAAGGTATATATCCTACACCGGCTACAACAGAAGTAGATTACGTGGTGGAATATACCTCAGATTGGCAGGAGTTGAATCTATATAGTGGCAGTGCCATCAGTCTGAGCGAATATAAAGGGATGAGAGTGGAGATGGAAGATGACAGCTACGTCGGAAAGGTAAATATAAAAATCTATGGTGGCAAAGGAGGAAAAGACAGTACACAAGAGCTTACCGGCGCATCGACGACAATCACATTCAACTCCTCTGTTACAGGTTCCAATACAGAACGTATCACCCTTCAGACAAAGATAGGCGCACAGACTGCTGTTCTGCGCGACGCCTATCTGATTAAGAGAGACGGGACAGAAGTCAAGACAGAAATTTCCGTATTCTGGGGATGCAGTTTAACTACTCAGCCTCGGGCAACCGCCATCCTCAGCCCAAAGGCTCCAACAGAATCCAACGCCATCTTTAACCTCTCTGGCCAGCGCATCAGCTCACCCCAAAAAGGCATCTACATCCAGAACGGCAAGAAATATGTTATAAGATAGTTTGCGCCTTGCGGTAACCCATTCCAGTAACGTGGCAGATCAGGCGACCCTCCTGATTTGTCACATTGACTTCTACAGCCGGTATCTTATGATGGTCAGCCACCATCACCGCCTCTGCCCTGAGCCTGTCGCCAAGCCTGGCACTCGCTACGAACATCAGGCTGTTCGAGATGCCGAACGTCAGTTTGCCCCCGTTGTTCATCAGAGCCGCAATGGCTAGGTCAGCCAGCGTGAAAAGCGCACCTCCTTGGCAGACATTACCCCCATTCAGATGTTCCTCCCTCACCGTCATCATCGCTACGGCATGCTGCTCGTCAACCTCAGTAATACTGCATCCAGCTTTCGCAGCAAACCGGTCAGTACGATTCAGTAATTCCTTAATGTCCATTTCTCTATTACTATTATTCTTCTTTTCAATTGTGCCATAGAAAAAGCCTCCCGCTTACGAGAGGCTTTATCGGTGTAAAATGACTATGACAGCCTTACTTTACCTTTTCCACGATGGCCTTAAAGGCTTCGGGATTGTTCATGGCGAGGTCTGCGAGCACCTTGCGGTTGATCTCGATACCAGCCTTGGTGAGGTTACCCATGAACACTGAGTAGCTCATACCCTCCTGACGTGCAGCAGCGTTGATACGCTGGATCCACAGAGCGCGGAAGTTGCGCTTCTTGTTACGACGGTCACGATAGGCATAGGTGAGACCCTTCTCCCATGTGTTCTTGGCTACTGTCCAAACATTCTTGCGGGCTCCAAAGTAGCCGCGGGTAAGCTTCAAAATTCTCTTACGCTTTGCTCTTGATGCAACGTGATTTACTGATCTTGGCATAATTTTTCTACTTTAAAATGTTTGACAATAGGTTTAACGGAGATTCAACAGGTCGCGTACCTGCTTCATGTTTGACGGATCAACGATGGTAGTACCCACCAAGTTGCGCTTCTGCTTCTTGGTCTTCTTCGTCAGAATGTGGCTGTGGTAAGCGTGACGTCTCTTAACCTTACCTGTTCCGGTGAACGTGAATCTCTTCTTGGCACCGGAGTTTGTCTTTACTTTTGGCATTGTTTTAAAATTTTAAATTGTTATTAATAATCGGCAGCTACGCATATACCGGGCGCGCCACCTTCTTTCATTCTTATTCTTTATCACCTGAGTCCTCAGTCAGCTTCTTCAGGGCATCAGCGGAGATCTTAGCATTGGCGAAGAGTCCGCCGTTGGCAGGAGCAGAGGTCTCCTTCGACTCTTTCTGCTGACGGGCCTGTTCCTTGGCCTCGGCCTCCGCAGCCTCACGGTCGCGGGCCTGCTGGCTGATTTTCTTCACGCCGGCCTTCTTAGGTGCGAGGTAAATGAACATCTTCTTTCCTTCGAGCGAAGGCATGGATTCCACCTTTCCCACTTCCTCCAGATCGTTGGCAAAACGCAGGAGCAGAACCTCGCCCTGCTCTTTGAACAGGATGGAACGTCCACGGAAGAACACATAGGCACGAACCTTGTTGCCTTCCTCAAGGAACTCCTTGGCGTGCTTGAGCTTGAACTGATAGTCGTGCTCATCGGTCTGGGGGCCGAAGCGGATCTCCTTGACCTCTACCTTCACCTGCTTGGCCTTCATTTCCTTCTGGCGCTTCTTCTGCTGGTAGAGGAACTTGGAGTAATCGATAAGACGGCAAACTGGAGGATTGGCGTTCGGGGAAATCTCCACGAGATCTACACCCTGCTCACGGGCCATGTCCAATGCATCACGGGTGGGAACGACTGTACTTCCTTCCTCCCCAACAATGCGAACTTCACGTACGCGTATCTGATCGTTGATACGGTACTGATTCTTCAATTTGTCATTCTTCATCCACTACTTTTTAAGAAATCGGGTGCAAAATTACTAAATTTTGTTTATAGTTTAGAGTTTATAGTTTATAGATGATTACTCTTTTAGGAAAGTTTAACAATCCGGCCAGCATATCAACTATAAACCATAAACAATCAACTATAAGCCATTAGAAATCCTTGGTCATTTCAGCGACTTGGGCATTCACATCGTTGATGAACTCCTGAATGGTCTTAACACTCTGTTCACCACCGCCTTGAGGACGTACGGCAACAGTACCGTCAGCAGCTTCCTTCTCACCGACAATGACCATATAAGGGATTCGTTTCAACTCATTGTCACGGATCTTACGACCCAGCTTCTCATTGCGCAGGTCGATGGTGGCACGTACCCCACCCTCGCTGAACTGATGACACACCTCCTGGGCATAGTCGTTGTACTTCTCCGACAGCGGCAGGATGGCCACCTGCTCGGGAGTGAGCCAAAGGGGGAAGTGACCGCTGGTGTGCTCGATGAGTACAGCACAGAAACGCTCCAGTGAACCGAAGGGTGCACGGTGGATCATGACGGGCGTCTTCTTGGTGTTGTCCTCATCGGTGTATTCCAGCTGGAAGCGCTTAGGCAGGTTGTAGTCCACCTGGATGGTACCCAACTGCCAGCGACGACCGATAGCATCCTTAATCATGAAGTCGAGTTTAGGACCATAGAAAGCAGCCTCGCCTGTTTCAACCTTGGCGTTTAGGCCCTTCTCCTGACAGGCCTCTACGATGGCCTTCTCTGCCAGAGCCCAGTCTTCATCGGTACCTACGTACTTATCATGGTTATTGGGATCGCGCAGGGAGATCTGTGCCTCGTAATTGAAACCAAAGGCTGTGAGCACCACACCGATGATATCCATCACATTGAGGAACTCCTGCTTCACCTGGTCGGGACGACAGAAAAGGTGAGCATCGTCCTGAGTGAACGAGCGCACACGGGTCAGACCGTGCAGCTCACCGCTCTGCTCATAACGATAGACCGTACCGAACTCAGCGATACGCAGCGGCAGGTCCTTATAGGAACGGGGCTTGTTGGCGAAGATCTCACAGTGGTGAGGACAGTTCATGGGCTTCAGCATGTACTCCTCGCCCTCCTCCGGTGTGGTGATGGGACGGAAGGAGTCTTGTCCGTAGTGGGCATAGTGGCCCGAGGTGACATAGAGGCTCTTGCCGCCAATGTGCGGGGTGATAACCTCCTGATAGCCATAACGTTTCTGAACTTTGCGCAGGTGATCCTGCAGGCGCAGACGCAGGTCGGTACCCTTCGGCAGCCAGATGGGAAGACCCTTGCCCACCTTCTCGGAGAACATGAAGAGTTCCATCTCCTTACCGATCTTACGGTGGTCGCGCTTCTTGGCCTCCTCGAGCATCACGAGATATTCGTCAAGCATCTTCTTCTTCGGGAACGAGATGCCATAGAGACGCTGCATCTGCTCACGGCTGGCATCGCCACGCCAGAAAGCACCAGCGACGGAGGTCAGCTTGATGGCCTTGATCTCACCGGTATCCACGAGGTGCGGACCACGGCAAAGGTCGGTGAAGTTGCCCTGCGTATAGGTTGTGATGGAACCGTCTTCCAGATCCTGGTCGATGTGCTCGCACTTGTAGGTCTGGCCGTCGGCAGCGAACTGCTTCAGGGCCTCGGCCTTTGGAACCTCGCGACGCACCACCGGCTCTTTCTTCGAGGCCAGTTCCTTCATCTTTGCCTCAATCTTGGGGAAGTCGCTCTCCTTGATGCTCTCGCCGTCTTTCAGCAGCACATCATAGAAGAAACCATTCTCGACAGCAGGTCCGAAACCGAACTGTATGCCAGGATACAACTCCTGCAGAGCCTCTGCCAACAGGTGGGCGGAGGTGTGCCAGAAGGTATGCTTACCCTGCTCGTCGTCGAACTTGTAGAGCTCAATCTTGGCGTCCTCATTGATGGGACGGTTCAGCTCTACTGTCTCACCGTTAACACCACAGCTTACAACGCTGCGTGCGAGAGCCGGAGAGATGCTCTCTGCAATCTGAAAACCAGTCACGCCCTGCTCATACGAGCGAACAGATCCGTCTGGGAAAGTAATGTTGATCATATCTACAATATATGTTTGAGTTTTGAAATTGCGTGCAAAGGTACGAAAAAAGCCACAGATTGCACAGATATTCACAGATTTTTTTGAAATTGTGCTGAAAATAATGCTATCTGACCACCATCTTACGGGCAGACTGCCCCTGACGCACCACATAGATGCCCGGACGCAAACCGTCGAGACTGTGGCCGTAGTACTGTCCGGAGAGGCTGAACACCTGATATGGCAGAGCCAGATCGACATCGCGTTCAACGATGGCATTGGGAACGTAGGTGTAATTCAGTTTCCTGTCCATCCAAGCCAGACGCTCCTTCATGAAGCGACGCACATTCTGCACCTCAGCCGTATAGCTGCCCCAGAGTTTCGGGTTCTGATGGACTTTCGTATTCATGATGTCCCATCGCAGGAAGTTCAGACGCTGCGACTGCTGCAGTTCCGACTCCATAGCGTCGATGTAGGCCACGAGGTTCTCCTCCGTCAGTCCTGCCTGACGGGCCTCGTCCCAGATATTGAACATCTGGGCTTTGGCATCTGCATTCAGGACCACGATCTTATCGACAAACGACCTCATATTGCCCGCACAACTGCCACCGCTGCGATAGATAAAGTCGCTCTTGTTACAGACGGGATAGATGCGCTGGTCGTTGTCGAAGGCCAGGTCGAAATCCCAGACAGGGCCCGTATACATCAGGTCGTCGTCACGCTCCTTGTACATGAAGACACTCCAGTAGGTATCGGTGTTGCCCGACAACTCTCCCACGAGGAAATGGCGCAGGAAGGTGTTCTTGTCGAGATAGGTCTCCCACTGGCTTTCCATCGTGTTGAAGTAGTTCCTGATATAGCTCTTCTGCTGCGTGGTGATGGAGTCCTCATCGGGAGACTTGATGGTGACGGGATTGTTCTTCGCCGAGTTGAACCAAGACTTCTCCTGATTGGCATAGGCATCGATTTCGATGAAATAGCCACCCGACAGAGCGCTTCCATAAATATTGAAGGGCGTCATCTCCGTGATGTTCACACGATGCGGATGCACCTGTACCTGGTCGCACAACTGGTAGCAGCCCTTGTATTCGCCATTGAGCAGCACATCGACGGCAGCTCCATAAGGCGTATAGGGCATGCCCAGCCGCCTGCTCAGCTCAAAGGCCAGCAGATTGCGCATCAGGGTTTTGTCACCATAGTTGTTGATAAGCGTCCACTTCTTCGCCTTGCCTGGGGCATTGAGCACCAGCTGTTTCTTGTCGAACTTGATGCGGTAAGGTTTCTTGGGGAAGCTGCGGGACGCATTGCCTCGTTCACGGGTAGAACCTGGTTCTGAGAGAATCCGCGTGCCATTGTCAGAGATAATCGTAAAATGTGAGGCGATCTCGTGTTCCTTATCGTAAGGGATGACGCCGTCCTTGGTGTGGATGCTGACCGTTGGCAGATTGGTTACCTGATAGAGGTGCGTATCATCACCCTGACCTTCATGGCCATAAAACTCCAGCTCTGCGATATTGCAACGGGCATCGTCAGGCCCAATATAACGTACATAACGGAACCCTCTGGAACAACTGACATCAGCATACGACATCTGACCGATCTTTCCCCTCTCATCGATGAGATACAAAGGCAGGGCATCCATGAAGTCAGGACTGTTAGATCCTTCGAAGACACCCAACACCACGCGTTCTTCACCCAGACCATCGTTACGCGGCGACCACCCTACCCTGGTAATGACATGAGGGCTGCCCAGATCCAGTCCAGCCCAGGTGTAGTTCCTGTCCCAAGAGGCGAAAAAGGTGTTCAGATCACTGTCGAAGGCATTCGCACAGGTATTGACGGTGGTTGTCTTCCTATTGGTGGAGTAGTCCACACAGTCCTTCGTGCCAATGACCGTCCCTGTCAGCTTATCGTCGGCAGAGATCCCCGTCAGACAGAATAGCATCAGGCATGAAAGCGTGCTCAGAAACTTTCCCATCACTTGTCACGGTACTTTTTAATCACGCTATAGGCTTGATAGATTCCCAGTTCACCAGCCTTGGAGAGGTCTGATATGCCATCTTCGGTCTTTTTGGAGAATATCTTCGCAAGTCCTCGGTTGTACCAGGCTTCTGCAATATTCTCCTCCAAGGCGATGGCACGGGTATAATCGTCGATGGCCCGTTGGTAGTCATTGCGTTGGGCGTAGAAGTTGCCACGATTATAATAGAGGTAGGCATCGTTGGGCAACAACTTCAGGGCTTCAGAAAGATTACCTACTACGTTGGCTGACTGAAGGTCGGTATTCGTGCCCTGAGAGGCGTTGAACTCATTGATCTTCGCCTGGCAGACGGCCATCTGCCAATAGGCTATGGCAAAGGTGGAGTCTATCTGAATGGCGATGCTCAGGTCGTCGATGGCATTGTCGAAGTTCTGAATGGAGCTGTATGCCACAGCACGAAGGAAGAGCAAGCCCTTAACGTCGGCTGTCTTCCTCGTGGCATCAATGGCTGTACTCAACGAGTCGATATAACTGAACAGCGCTTTCATATGTTCCTCACTAACGCTGGTCTGGTCACAATTGAGATAGAGCATACGGGAACGTGACTTCTGGTTGAAAGCATCAACGACTGTATCGTAGGCGGGATCCTTCTTCAGTTCGTCACTTGGACGTACAAAAGTCAGACCATACATCGGCTGCCAGTTGAGTTCTGCCTTGCGGTTCTGAACACGACCGCGGTACTCACTCTTATACTCGTGTTCCATCTCTTCTTCATCAGCCACCACGAGCTGGTTGTATTTCTCCATATCCTCGTCACTACGCTTACGCATCTGACGTTGTTTGCTGGTCATCTGAGGCTGTTTGCCATAACGCTTGTCCATCTGGGCCTTCAGGATACGGAACTCGTCGAGCTCCGCCTGCTTGGTATTGCCCAGACGACGGTAGCAGGATGCGCGGTGCTCCAGTCCGAACCAGAAATTGGGGAAATCTTCGATGACCTTGGAATAGTCGCGGATGGCAGCACGCAGGTTACCCGTCTGTTCAAGCAACAGGGCACGATTGAAGAGAGCCATCAGGTTGTCGGGCTCCAGCTTCAACACAAAGTCGAAGTCCTCGATGCCCCGGTTGTCATCACCCACCTGAGCACGGAGCAAACCTCGGTTATAGTGACCAAGGAAATTGTTGGGTTCTATATCAAGGGCTGTGTCATAGTCGGCCATAGCCCCACGGAGATTATTCTGATTATAGCGTGCCATCGCACGGTTGATATAGTTGCCGGCATGCTTCGGAAGCAGTTTAATGCTCTGTGAGAGATATTCCTCACCCTGTTTCCACTCCTGCTGGCTAAGACTAATGATGGCCCGCTCTGCCCAGATGCCACCATCGTAGGGATCGAGTTCCAGACTCTTGTCGAGCGACTTGATAGCACTTACCGTATCTTTTTTCTGCAGATAGACTTCCCCTTGCACAGAATAAGCACGGGCATACTTCGACCATCGGGTAATCATGGTATCTATCTGAGCCATTGCCTGGTCGTAGTCTTTATTCTGAACCAGACATAATATGCGGTTGTACCAAAACAACTGGTTTTCAGGGTCATAGCGCAACGCACGGTTATAATCCTCTACAGCCTCTGAAAATCTCTTCTGGTTGATGCGGCAGAGAGCTCTCACCTCATAGGCACTAACCACATAGGGGTTGCGCTCGATGGCTTCCGAGCAGTCGTTCTCAGCACCACGAAAGTCATCAAGATAATATTTGGCCACACCACGGAAGAACCACGGCTCATAGAGCCAAGGCTTCTGACTGATGGCCTGATTGAAATACTGTATAGAGAGCACATAGTCCTCATAGTAGAGGGCTGAACGCCCGATCATCACCAGACGATCGGTGTTGAACTGAGCGAAAGAAATATGAGGAAACAGAAGAAGGAAAAAGAATAAATTTCTTCTCACTTTCTGATTGGTTTTGTGGGGTAAGAGCAGCGATAACGACCTTGAATCAATGAGCGCAACTTGCTCTTGATGAGTTGCTTACGGAGCGGAGAGATACGATCTACAAACATCTTCCCATCAAGGTGATCAAACTCATGCTGCATCACACGGGCCAGATAACCATCAATCCATTCATCATGGTGCTGGAACTCCTCATCGTCCCACTCCACGTGGATACGCGTAGGACGAACCACCTTCTCATGGATGGCAGGCAACGACAGACATCCCTCCTCTGAGGTGTCCGTCTTACTCTCATCGTACTCGATGATATGGGGATTGATAAACACCTTGCGGAAGTCCTTATATTCGGGTAAGTCCTCTGAGAGAACATCAAGGTCGATGACCGACAGACGTATTGGCTTACCGATCTGCGGTGCAGCAAGGCCTATACCATCTGAATTGGCCAGTGTCTCCCACATGTCTGAAATCAGATCCTTCAACTGAGGATAGTCAGGCGTGATGTCATCAGCCACCTTGCGGAGTACTGGCTGTCCATATATATAAATAGGTAATATCATTTACTTTACATTTTTTTGGAGCGGAGGTAATCCTCCAAAATGATTGTGGCTGAGATCTCGTCGACAAGGGCCTTGTCCTGGCGGGCTTTCTTCCTGAGTCCTCCGTCGCGCATGGCCTGATGGGCAAGCACAGAGGTGAAACGCTCATCGAAGTACTCTATGGGCACCTCCGGCACAGCCTTTTTCCAACGGGCCACAAACTGTTGCACACGCTGAAGGTTCTCACTGGGTTGACCATTAGGCTGACGGGGTTCTCCGATGATGATCCGCTCCAGAGGCTCACGAGCCCTATAGGCCTGCAGCCAGTCGAAAAGCTCAGAAGTTGAAACAGTCGCCAACCCTCCTGCTATAATCTGAAGAGGATCGGTGACTGCTATACCGGTGCGTTTCTTACCGTAATCGATGGATAGTATCCTCACTTCAACGCTCCTTATCGTGCGTTATAGAGGAGCCAAGCGTCAGGATAGGTGTTACGGAGCTGGTCACGGCTGACAACAGCATCCGACTTGTTAGCAAATGAAGCGGCAACAACACGATACATGTTCTTGTCTTCATTTTTAACCACCTGTGCATTGTAACCTGCATCCTTCAGACGCTGGTAGAGACTCTCGGCATTGGAAAGCAGACCGAATGAACCTACTACGACGCTGAATTCATTCAGGCCATTGCCATGAATAACTTGAACACTCTCCTGACGAACGGAGATATTGTCAAGATTGTCCACAACGCGCGCCTGGTCGACGGGCTTGGCTTCAACAGGAGCGACGACAGCCTCGTCAGTAGCGGTTTGAGATACCCCCTGCTGATTGGCAGTATCATACTGTTTTGCCTTCTCGTAAGCCTTCTTATAGGCACTCTCACTTGATTTACAACTTGTAAAAGCCATGGCTACACATAAGCCCATGCAGATTAAAGTGTACTTTTTCATTTGTTATTAATTGGTTTATAATGTTTTGTATTCAATTTTGGTGCGAAATTACAAAATATCGTCAAAACAAAGAAAAAAAGGCACATAAAGTTTGTTAAATCGAGAAAAACATCACTTTTTTTAAAAAAATATGCTCCTTTTTTGCGTTGAAACGGAAAAGTTTTGTATTTTTGCAGAGGAAACGATTATTCATTAACAAAACAATTGAACGTATGAAAAGTTTAGGTTATCTTAGCGCATTCCTCGGCGGAGCCATCGCCGGCGCAGCCCTTGGCATTCTCGTTGCACCAGAAAAGGGTCAGGACACCCGTATCAAAATTACCGACGCTGTGGAGGATTTCCTCAAGAAGCACAACATCAAACTGAGCCGTAAGGAAGTGGTCGACCTGGTAGATGACATCCAGGACGCTACTGATGAGGAGTAATCTGATGCTTTCCAGCGACAAGAACGTTGAGACCATCGCTCAGTTGGTCGAGGTACTGAAACACTATCTTGGGCTTCAGACAGAATATGTGAAGCTCGACGTGATAGACAAGGTGGTGCGCCTGTTGACGGCGGCCTCCTTGACTATCCTGTTCTTCATGTTCATCATCGCCGTATTGCTGTACTTCTCTTTTGCCGTAGCCTGTTGGCTGGCATCGTGGATTGGTATGGCAAAAGCTTTCCTTATCGTATCGGGCGTACACCTGATACTGTTCCTGCTTTTTATCATCTTCCGAAAGAACTGGATTGAGAAACCTCTGGTACGTTTCCTCGCCAGTCTGTTCATGAACTAATTCTTTCCGTCCCATGCTTCCCGTCAAGAAGTCAACCCACCAATACCACTCGTTGGAAGAGATCCGCCTGAGAAAGGAGGAACTCGCCGAGGCTATCCAGCAAGACAGCACCAAATTCAGCACATTGTGGAACCAGACCTTCATCAAACGAGAAAATAGCACGAAGGGTGAATACATCTCAGGCCTGATAGCCAACAGCATTACTGCCATCGATGCCTTTCTGCTGATACGGAAACTGATGAAGGGCTATGGGAACCTGTTTGGAAAATCGTCAGGAAAGAAATCCAAGAAAAAACGTTAGGACAAATAAAAAGGGTCACCGCTGTGACCCAAAACCTTTGTTAACCTTAAATCTAATACTATGAAAAACACAGTGCAAAGATACGATTTATTTCATATCATGCAAACATTTATATCTAAAAAGTGTAACTCTTAAACTCTTTTTAACAAACCAAGGGTCCAATAAAGACATTTTTACAGTCAGAACATGATTTCCTGTCCGTCAAAGGACAGTTCTATTCCTTCTGGTAATTTGCTATTTACTTCATCATGCAGTCCTATGTCGTGACACATGTGTATGAGAAGTGTACGCCTGGCCCCTACCCTTTGCGCAAACGCTATGGCATCGTCAACCAACTGGTGCGAGTGGTGAGGCTTTATGAAACGTAGGGCATTAACCACCAACAGTTCCGTTCCCTCCAGATAAGGGAACTCCGTATCGTCGATGGTCTTCATGTCCGTGATATACGTCAGTTTACCGATGCGGAACCCCAGGATGGGCAGTTTGCCGTGCATCACCTCTATCGGCATGATGTCGATATCACCTATGCTCAGCGGATGATGCGGATGTATCTCATGCAGTCCGATGGCAGGAACACCAGGATAACGATTCTTTGCGAAACAGTATGGCAGCATCTCGAGCATCGACTGTTTTGCCAGAGGATCAGCATAGACGTTTATCTCCCCAAATTGGCAGTACGGCCGTATGTCATCCATACCACCCATATGGTCATAATGTGAGTGGGTAATCAGTATACCATCAATCTTCCTGAAGGGCTGCGGCAGTATCTGCTGACGGAAGTCGGGCCCACAGTCTATAAGCAGCCGAGTGGTGTCGCTCTCCACAAGAGCCGAACAGCGCAAGCGTTGGTCTTTCAGATGACTGCTTCTGCACACCTCACACTGACAGCCTATGACAGGCACGCCGCACGATGTTCCCGTTCCTAAGAAAGTCAACTTCATATGATGTTCACCTCTGGATTGATTACGATGTCGAACTTCTCACGCACATCCTTCCGGATGGCCTCGCAAAGCGTGACGATTTCATCACCTGTAGCACCACCTCGGTTGACGAGCACCAGAGCCTGTTTGTCGTGAACGCCAGCACGTCCAAGTGTTTTTCCTTTCCAGCCACACTGCTCAATCATCCAACCGGCGGGGATTTTCTCATGACGGGAGTCAACCCTATAGTGTGGCATATCCGGATACAGCTTAGCCAGCTTCTCGTATTTATGTTTTGTGACGATGGGGTTCATGAAGAAACTGCCGGCATTGCCCTCCACCTTCGGGTCAGGCAGCTTGGCGTTACGTATTTCTATAATGGTGTCGCGCAGCTGTTGGGCCGTTGGTTCTTGGATGCCCTTACGTTCCAGTTCTGCACGAATAATACCGTAGTCGAGATGCGGACGGAAAGTCTTGGAGAGTCCGTAGGTCACCCTCGTGATCAGGAAACGGTTCTTCCAGTCCTGCTTGAATCTGCTCTGACGATAACCGTACTCACACTCCTCACTGCCAATCATCCAAGGCTTTCCTGTCGGTATCTCTATCATCCACACACAGAGTATCAGGTCTTTGGCTTCCATACCGTAGGCACCGATATTCTGCACGGCCGAAGCCCCTACATCGCCAGGTATCAGCGAAAGGTTCTCCATGCCGTAGTAGCCTGCTTCGATGCTTGTAGCCACCATATCGTCCCAAACCTCACCGCTGCCACAAGTCATTCTTTCACAGAAAAAGTCTTCCTCGAAATAATGTCCCTTGATGCCGGAACGAACCACGATACCGTCGAAATCCTTCGTCAGCAGAAGATTACTGCCTCCACCTATTATTATATATGGCAGCCGCGACTTCCTCAGGATTTCAGCCACATCCATAGCCTCAGAGTCGGTTTCGAACTCCAGATAACGCTTGCACTTGGCATCGATGCCAAATGTATTGTGCTCCTTCAGACTATAATTGCGGAGATCCTTCATCAGGTTGTCATTTTCGTTAGCAGCCAGCGGTTTCCAATACGTTTGAAGCGCAATTCCAGTTCAAGTCCGTTGGCGACACCCCGCATGAGGAATATCTTCTGGTTCCCCTCTGGCACCGGCTTGCCATAGATGATGTTATAAAGCATCTTCTCGGGCAATTGTGGTGCGAAGGCCTCCCAAGTGTCAGGCGTTATAACACCCTCCATCATGTTAAAGTCGTCGTCAGGATCAGGTCCGATGAATTCCACCGTCTCATTGATGCTATTCACCTGGAACACACTATCTGATACAAAACGTTTGTAAAAGGCGAGAAACGAAGCATTTGGATTCGACTCTATAGGAGTGACCCTCACCTCACGCATCATCCAAGCACCTTTGATACGCTGGAAATAATAGTCTCTCACCTCGTTCCTTCTAAGCATAATCTTCTCCACCACAGCCTCACTCACCGCCGTATCTTTCATATGAGCCATCTGCTTGTCGTCGCCGAAAAGCAGCGTATAATAGCCCTGACGCATGAAGAAGTGCTCCATCTTCCACTGCGATTTCTCCGTCATGGCCGTCTGTCCGTCAGCACTTGTCACCCGCAGAGGGAACACAATCCGCTCAAACTGCAACCGTTTGTTGGCAACAAAGTTGAACACAAAGTCATCAAACATAGCGTCGGCAGCTCTTGGCATTGGCGTCTCAGTGATCAGTTGCTCAAGCGTATCCACTACAACAGTGTCCGTAGAGTCTGCTACTGAATCAGTCATGTCCTCAATATCTCTAACCGTCTGCTTTCCCGTGCAAGAGAATGTCAGCAGCACACAAATCAGATTCGGCCATAGAAACTTTCTCATCTACTTCACCTCTATTGAGTTCTTTTTTCAGTGGTTCTCTCAAATTTTTCGGCAAAATTACACATAATTTTAGACATAAGAACATAAGAACAGATATTTTTTTTGTTTCTTTTGTACTTTTGTCTAAAAAAATAAGTACCTTTGCACGCAAATTTTGTAAATTGTAAATAGTAAATCGTAAAATCGTCAATAAAATGATACTTGATAAGATAGACGAGCTGCTCAAGGAAGTGCAGGAACTGAGTGCCAGGAATGCCGAGGAAGTGGAACAACTCCGACTGAAATATCTCAGCAAGAAGGGTGAGATTACTGCGCTGATGAACGACTTCCGTAACGTGGCAACAGACCAGAAGAAGACGGTGGGCATGAAGATCAATGAGCTGAAGACGCTTGCCACTGAACGCATCAACCAGTTGCGTGAAGAATGTGAGACACAGGAGACAGGAGACGAGCAAATGGATCTGACGCGTACTCCCTACCCCATCCCACTGGGAACCCGTCACCCTCTGACCATCGTCACCAACGAGATCATCGATATCTTTTCACGCATGGGCTTCGTCCTGGCCGACGGTCCTGAGGTGGAGGACGATTTACACGTGTTCACGAAGATGAACTTCGCAGCCGACCATCCTGCCCGCGACATGCAGGACACCTTCTTCGTCAGCCAGCATCCAAACGATGTCACGAAAAACATCCTGCTTCGTTCCCACACTTCCTCTGTTCAGGCCCGTGTGATGGAGCATATGCACACCGAAGACGGCAAGCTCACAGCTCCCATCCGTGTGATATGCCCGGGACGCGTCTATCGTAACGAGGCCATCACCGCCCGCGCACATTGTTTCTTCCATCAGGTGGAAGGACTCTATATCGACAAGAACGTATCGTTCACCGACCTCAAGCAGGTGCTGCTGTCGTTTGCCAAGGAGATGTTCGGACCTGACACCGACATCCGTCTGCGTCCCTCCTACTTCCCCTTCACGGAGCCCAGCGCAGAGATGGACATCTCCTGCTTCATCTGTGGCGGAGAGGGTTGCGGCTTCTGCAAGCATACAGGATGGGTGGAGATTCTCGGCTGCGGCATGGTCGATCCCAACGTGCTCGAGCTCTGCGGCATCGACTCGAAGATCTACAGCGGCTATGCCTTTGGCATGGGTGTGGAGCGCATCACGAACCTGAAGTATCGTGTCTCCGACCTCCGCATGTTCTCCGAGAACGACACCCGATTCCTCGAGGAATTCGAGTCAGCCAACTAAATCAAATCTTATTTCTTCGTGGGAAAAGCACCCACATGTTTCATCTCACGCAGTATCCTTGCCTGTCGCTTCAGCATATAGGCCGAAGGCGACTTGCTGGAGTATTTGCGTGGGTTAGGAAGTGTGGCGGCAATGAGAGCGCACTCGCTGCGAGTGAGGTTTTTGGCATCCTTGCCAAAGTGTTCCTCTGCCACCGCCTGCGCACCATAGATGCCGTCGCCCATTTCAATCGAATTGAGGTACACCTCCATGATACGCTCCTTCGACCACAGCAGTTCGATGAGCACCGTGAAGTAAGCCTCAAAGCCCTTTCTCACCCATGAGCGTCCAGGCCAAAGAAACACATTTTTTGCCGTCTGCTGTGAGATGGTCGATGCACCGAGCTTACGCTTCTCCGGATGCTCGCGGTTCCGCTTGGCTGCATGCTCTATCGCCTTATAGTCGAAACCATGATGCTCCATGAACCGACCGTCCTCACTGGCTATCACCGCCACAGGCAGACTCGGCGACATCTCGTCCAGCGACACCCAGTCGTGGCTCAGCTTCAGACTTTTACCATCCGACACCTGTTGGCAACAGCGTATCACCATCAGCGGCGTCACCCATACGGGGATAAATCGAAGCCCTACCACCGCGAGGATGGTAGAGCCGAAAAAGATTGATAATACCCAACGGAGTATTTTTCTCAGGAATTTCAAGATTTCCCTTTTACTTCTATATTATTGTGCCTGCTGCTGAGCCTCCTGGATCATCTTCTGTGAAGCATACATATACACCTCCACGCGACGGTTCTGGGCCTTGCCTGCTGCTGTGCTGTTGTCAGCCACAGGGTTTGACTCGCCATAACCCATCGTGCTGCGGATCTGAGAATAGCTGACACCCTGCTGGAGCAGATAGTCGGTCACGCTCTGGGCACGCTTCTGAGAGAGTTCCAGATTCTTCTGCTGGCTCTGGGCAGCTGTAGAGTTCTTCCATCCGGCATTGTCGGTATATCCTTGAACAGCCACATCACAGTCGGCATTGTTCTTCAGCACGTTGGCAAACTGGAAGAGCGATGTCTTAGCTGTTGAGCTCAGCGTTGCACTACCAGTTGTAAAGAGGATACCAGAGTCGAAGGTCACCTTCACAGCCTCAAGACCGTTGGCGTCTGTCACGGCCTCCACCTGTGCGTTCTGCACAGCCTCAGCCTCAGCCTTAGCCTTATCCATCTTCTTACCGATGATAGCACCTGCACCAGCACCTACGGCACCACCTACGGCAGCACCAATAGCCGTATTACCAGCCAGTGCACCCACGATAGCACCCAGGGCTGCACCACCACCTGCTCCGATAAGAGCACCCTTACCGGTGTTATTCATTCCACAGCTCACCACCAGTGCTGCGCACAAAGCGATTGCAATTGACTTTAAACTTTTCATAATTCACAAAATTTTAATCGTTAAACATTGATTTCTGCTGCAAAGATAATAATTAATTTCAGACAAAAGAACAAAAGAAACAAAAAATTATATGTTCTTATGTACTTATATCTAAAAATTTATGTAATTTTGCACGCAAATTCGAAAAATAGGAGTAAAAAATGGCAAAAGAATTAAAAGATTTAACGAAAAGGGCCGACAACTACTCACAGTGGTTCAACGACCTCGTGGTAAAGGCAGACCTCGCCGAGCAGAGTGCTGTACGTGGCTGTATGGTCATCAAGCCCTACGGCTATGCCATCTGGGAGAAGATGCAGCAGCAGCTCGACAAGATGTTCAAGGAGACAGGCGCCCAGAACGCCTACTTCCCCCTGCTCATCCCCAAGTCGTTCCTCAGCCGTGAGGCCGAGCACGTAGAGGGCTTCGCCAAGGAGTGCGCCGTGGTCACCCACTACCGCCTCCGTGCCAAGGACGACAAGAGCGGCGTCGAGGTAGACCCCTCCGCAAAACTCGAGGAAGAGCTGATTGTCCGTCCCACCTCAGAGACCATTATCTGGAACACCTATAAGAACTGGATCCACTCTTGGCGCGACCTGCCCCTGATGTGCAACCAGTGGTGTAACGTCATGCGCTGGGAGATGCGCACCCGTCCCTTCCTCCGCACGTCAGAGTTCCTCTGGCAGGAGGGCCACACCGCCCATGCCACCCGTGAGGAAGCCGAGGAAGAGGCACAGAAGATGCTCAAGGTCTATGCCAAGTTCGCCGAAGAGTGGATGGCCGTGCCCGTAGTGCAGGGTGTGAAGAGCGAAACCGAGCGTTTCGCCGGTGCCCTCGACACCTATACCATCGAAGCCATGATGCAGGACGGCAAGGCCCTGCAGAGCGGCACCTCCCACTTCCTCGGCCAGAACTTCGCCAAGGCCTTCGAGGTACAGTATCTGAATAAAGACAACAAACCCGAATACGTGTGGGCCACCTCATGGGGTGTCTCCACCCGACTTATCGGAGCCCTCATCATGACCCACTCCGACGACAACGGCCTCGTGCTGCCCCCGCGTCTCGCCCCCATCCAGGTGGTCATCATCCCCATCGCCACCAAGCCCGAGCAGATGGAGCAGGTGAACCGCGAGATACAGCCCGTCATCGAAGCCCTGCGCGCCAAGGGCATCACCGTCAAGTTCGACGATGCCGACAATAAGCGTCCCGGCTTCAAGTTTGCCGACTATGAGCTGAAGGGTGTTCCCGTGCGCCTGGTCCTCGGAGCCCGCGACCTGGAGAACGGCACCATCGAAGTCATGCGCCGCGACACGCTCGAGAAGGAGACACGCCCCTTCGAAGGCATTGCCGACTATGTCGAGCAGCTTCTGGACGACATCCAGCAGAATATTTTCAAGAAGGCCAAGGACTACCGCGATGCCCACATCTTCGAGTGCGACAACTACGAGGAGTTCAAGGAGCGTGTGAAAGACGGCGGCTTCTTCCTCTGCCACTGGGACGGCACCGCCGAGACCGAGGCACAGATCAAGGAAGAGACCCAGGCCACCATCCGCTGCGTGCCCTTCGGTGTGGAGCAGACGCCCGGTGTCGACATGGTAAGCGGTAAGCCCTCCAAGGCCCGCGTCATCATCGCCAGGAGTTATTAACATTACAGAAAATCGACAATCAGTTTGGGGGCGGGCATCATGCTCACCCCCAAAATATTCCCTCAAAATCTGGAGGTTTAGGAAATGTTGCTTGTATTTGCAATTGAAAAAAGATGAAGAAGTTCTGCATCATTGCATCTATATTATTACTCATGCCAATCGGATTTGTGTCCGCAGGTATGAATAATACGAATGCCCAATCATCTGAAGTAACTATTTCGATGAACGGTCAAACACAGGAGGGCAACGGCAACTTCAAACATTTCATAAACCATTCTTTTTACACAGACAAGAATTCCACAGGATTGCCTTCACTCAACGCCAGACGTCTTTTCAGTATTATCAATATATATATTGGCGTTCCACCGGGTGACTACAAAGCTGCGGTGTTGCAGACTGACGACTTACTAATAACCGAAGCCAAACTCGATCTGGCTACAGGTGAACTGAAGCCCAAAACAACATCCACCACGCAGGTCTTGACGCTAAAAGACATACACATCTCCACCAGACAGACGCCTCTCGTTCTTTGCGTCCCAATCATACCATGCGACATGTCTGGCCATGAATTATCTGTTAAGGTCTATGACGACAAAGGTAATGTCTATGCTGTCGGTGGCGACTTCAAGGGCAGGCAGTTCGAAGCAGGCGTAACCTATAATTATTATACCGGCCGTATTCCCTCATCTGCAACCCCAGAGTGCACAGGCCTTCCCGTAGTCATGGTAAACACCTCTAACGGTGATAGCATTACAAGCAAGGACTACTGGATGGAGGGTTCCACCTTAACTGTTATCGATAGTGACGGTCAGGTCATCAACTCCCCTGGAAAGGTCAAAGGACGAGGCAACAACACATGGCTTTTACCGAAGAAGCCCTATGCCATCAAGTTCTCAAAGAAACAGAGTCCTTTCGGCTTTCCTGCAAACAAAGACTGGATACTTCTCGCCGAATATTTTGACCGTACAATGCTGCGTACAGCTTTCATGAGTGCTGTTTCCAGAGCTGCCGAAATCGAATTCAGCATTCATTACCAACACGTCAACCTCTTTGTCAATGGGATCTATCAGGGTGTCTACGTGCTAACAGACAAGATCGAGAAATCTCCTGACAGAGTCAACATCGAGGACGACGGCTTTATCATTGAAGACGACAATTATTACCAGGACGAAAAAGTATCCTTCATCAGTTCACTTTTGGCGGATAAGACAGGATACGGACTGAAGCAGCATGGATTCAGTTTCAAGTACCCTGATGACGACGAGGATATCGAAGAAGATGACGAGAATTACAATTTCATCAAGAACTACGTCTACCAGATGGAGGACGCCTTGAGCCAGCTGGTCGATGATCCCAACAGCACAGACTATCAGAACTATATTGACGTAACAAGCTTTGCGAAATTCCATGTAGCCTGTGCCGCATTTGTGCTGCTCGACCCTAACTGTTTCTATGTATTACCCTCCCGTTCTTCCAAGCTGAAGATGATGCCCATGTGGGACGCAGAATGGAGTCTTGGCCTTCGCAATTCGTCCTGGGGTAAAACATATCCAATGTATAACGATATCACTTGGGATGGATTATTCTATTTCAAATATTTGATGAAATCCCCCGGATTCATTGAGGCCGTCAAGACAGAATGGGCCAAGTTCAAGGAAAAGAAACAACAGATCCTTGATGAAATCAGTATCGTCCGCGAACAAATCGGTACTGCTCAGGCCGATAATTTCAACATGTGGTCAGAAAACCGCCAATGGCTCAGCTTCAGTTTCGACACATGGGAAGAGGAAGTCGAGAATGTCCTTCAGTTCTTCGACGAACGTATGGAGTGGCTCGACGGGCATTATGCATCCATGAATCAGTACACCATCACCTACGTGATAGACGGAGAGGTGTATGCTACGGTAACGGTTGACTTCAATTCGAAGGTCGTTCCTCTGACACCTCCAAGTAAGGACGGCTTTGATTTCGCATGGGAGGAATATCCCGAGACGATGCCTGCCCATGATATCACGATCAATGGCGCCTACACAACGACGGGTATTCTTTCCATCGCTATAGAAAGCGGAAAGGCAAAGATCTTCACGTTGGACGGCAGACAGGTGGATACACTTCAGAAGGGCATCAACATCATCAGGATGGATGATGGGACGACCAAGAAGGTTGTTCTCGGCAAATAACTCTGTATCAGTATATAACAAAGGACGGTTCTTTTGTTAGAGCCGTCCTTTGTTGTGATATTCCATATTTTCAAATCTGCGCTGAAACCTGGTAGAGGAAAGAGAGTAAGTAACGAAATGACCGAGTCTATTACAATTACAGTTATTACAATTAAAAAAAGAAGTTCATTTTTTCTCTATTATATAATATAACTAATTGATATATAAATAGTTATATATATTATTGAATAAATAATGACCCTCAAAAAAGAAACTGTAATCGCTGCTGTCCTGTTAAAAATTCAAAGGTCTTAAAATGACATGATTCGATTCTGTAACATACTGATTATCAATATTCGATCATTTTGAAATATTATGCTTTTGAGATAATTCAAATTCAAATCGGTTTAATTAAAAACTAATTATAATATATTAAATATCAATCACTTACAAACAATTCTAACATATTTAACGGGACACTAATGAACTGTAATAACTGTAATTGTAATGACAAGTCGATAATTAATCATCTAAAAAGCAGAAAATCAATGAGATACGACATTAGTAATCAGAAGGATCCCGCTATGCCTAACCTCGAAAAAGGCACAGAAGGTATCAAATTCCTACTCTCGTAGGCCTCAAAAGACATGTTTGTAAGTCAAAAAGGCAGTCAAAGTATTATTCAGCAGAGGCCAAGTATTGTTCAATAAGGCACGGTTATTTTTCAATAAGGCACGGTTATTATTCAATAAGGCACGGTTAATTTCCAATAAGGGTTCCTTATTGCGCGATAGAGGCTGTCTTTTTGTTAACCCATTGTAATGCTATTATCGCAGAGTTCGCTGACGGTCTTGCGGTGGGTGATGAAGAGCATGGTCTTCTCTGGGTAGGCGGTAAAGAGACGGTTGTAGAGCTCACGCTCCGTGGGTTCATCGAGCGAACTGCTTATCTCGTCGAGCAGCAGGATGTCGGCAGCATGGAGCAGTCCTCGGGCAATGGCAATGCGCTGAGCCTGACCTTCGCTGAGTCCGCTGCCACGTTCTCCCAGTTCTGTGTCAATATCGTCGGGTAGGTCGTGTACAAAGTCTGCACAGGCGGTGTGAAGCACGGCGCACAGTTCCTCGTCGGTGGCCTCCGGTTTGGCCAGCAGGAGGTTGTAGCGTATGGTGCCGCTCATGAGGGTGTTGCCCTGAGGCACGAACGACAGCGAGCCGTCGACCTCTACCCTACCCTCCGTGGGCTGAATGAATCCGAGGATCAGACGGAACATAGTGGTCTTACCAATACCTGTTTCACCAAAGATGGAGGTCTTGCTGCCGGCAGCGAAATGGTGGGTGAAATGACTGAGTATCTCCCTGTCGCCCTTGGCGTAGCGGAAGGTGACGTCGGAGAAGTCGATATGGGGATTATCCGACCTTTGAGGTTTCGATGGTTCGTCAACGCTCGTGACAGCCGAGACGGACAGTTCCTCCAGACGGTCGATGCTCGCTGTGGCATGGATGACACCCGGCACCATGTTCAGCAACTGCAGGATGGGCCCCTGTATCATGCCTACAAGCTGGAGGAAGGAGGTCATCACACCGAAGGTGATGGTGCCGTTGCGCAGACCGAGGCCTCCCCAGATGAAGGCCAGCAGATAGCCGAGGCCGAAGGCACAGCCGAGGACGAGTCGGGCGATGACGGTGAAGCGGGTGCGCCGCATGACATTGCCACGAAGTCGCTGCTGCATGCTCTCGAGGCGGTCGGTCACCCACTGCTCGCTGCCCAGGGACCGCAGCACGGCATTGTGCTCCATGCCCTCCTGCACCTGCATCTGGATGCGGCTCTCGTCCTCACGGATGTCGAGCGTCATCTGACGCAGACGGCGGGCGATGAGTTTTCCGAAGATGACGGCCAGGGGTGTGAGCAGCAGCAGGGCCCAGGCCAGACGGGCGTCGAACATGCGCATGAGCAGGAAGGCGCCACAGAGTTGTATCATCGTGACGGCCATCTGGGGCATGATGTCGGAAAGTATGGCGCTCACCTGCTCGATGTCCTTGGCCAGACGGGAGGTGACGTCGCCGGAGTGAAGCTCCTGGTCGCTGTAGAGCTGACGGCGGAACAGACTGCTGAAGATACGGAGGCGCAGGGCGTTGGTCTGACGCATATTGGCACGGATGGTCAGGTAATAGCCCACCTGTCGCAGGACTACCCCACCCACGACGGTCATCACGAGCAACAGCACCATACGCAGCACATCGTCGACAGTACCCGTGCGGATGGTCTCGTCGATGAAGCGACGGCTGAGCCACACCATCAGCAGGCCAAGCGTCACCTGACCGATGCCTGCCAGAATACGGAAGGACATACTCAGGCGGATGCCGCGCGACTCGCGCCAAAACCAATCTATGTATTTCATCTTGTTCTTTCTATGAATCGACGCTGCAAAGGTATGAAATAAACCGCAGAATACGCAGTTTTTTGGAAATTATTGACAATTCACTTTTTTCTTTTCACTTCTTTTCGTAACTTTGCACCCAGAAATGAAGAAGACATTAGTATTATCCGTCATTATCATAGGCACACTTATCTTCGCCAGCATACTCTTATGCCCGCTCATCGCAGCAAGCATGCTTATCGGCAACCCTCATCCCACGAGTGTAAGGCTGGGACAGGCATGGGTTCATCAGGCTGACAGTATGCTGGAATCTACGCCAAGCCAGAATGTCACGTCAGCCCCGATTCCCGAGGAAGAGCTGAACTACTATATGGAGCGACATAACGTGCAGGACGAGGGCTACGAAATGGTGGTGGCCTTTGCCAACGGCAAGCGGCACAATGTGGATGTAGACAGGCACGTGGCAGTATGGAATGTAGGACGCTGGGAGAACCACTGCCGTCAGGGAACAGCTCTCGCCCTCGACTCATTAGGACGCACCATCGTGGGTACCTGTCGCAACGACTCGCTCTTCATCGGCCTGCGCCCCGACACCACGGGCATCTATCTCGGCGACTTCCATGAGGAGAAGGCTGAAGGGCACGGTGCATACATCAAGACAGACGGCGGCTACTTCGAGGGCCATTGGGAAAACGGTCTGCGACAGGGTTTCGGCGTAGAGCTGTGGATGGCCGACGACGGCTCCAGACTGCGTGTAGGGGAATGGAGCAAGGACCGTTTCATGGGGGAACGGATGAAGCACACCAGCGAACGAATCTACGGTATCGACATTGCCCGATATCAGCACGGCAGGGGGCGCAGGCCCGTGGCCATACGATGGAAGAAGCTACGCATCACGCACGTAGGCAAAAGAGGCAGCGATAACGTAAGCGGCACAGTGGACTACCCCGTATCGTTCGTCTACATCAAGTCAACCGAGGGCACTACCGTCCGAAACAAATTCTATCTTAACGACTACACCCAGGCCCGTAAGCACGGCATCAGCACCGGGGCATACCACTTCTGGTCGGTGCGCAGAAGCGGGGCTGAACAGGCCAAGTACTTCATCAGCAACACCCTCTTCCGCAACGGCGACCTGCCCCCTGTGCTCGACATCGAACCCAGCAAGGCGCAGATAGAACTGGCGGGCGGAGCGGAAAAGATGTTCCAGCAGATACGCATCTGGCTCAACACCGTGGAGAGATGGACTGGCGTAAAGCCCATACTATACGTGAACCAGTTGTTCGTTAACAACTACCTCTCGCAGCAGCCTGACCTGAAGCGCGACTACCGTGTGTGGATAGCCCGCTACAGCGAGTACAAGCCCGACGTCAGGCTGACCTACTGGCAACTCTGTTCTGACGGTCGGGTGGCAGGCATACAGGGCAACGTGGACATCAACGTGTTCAACGGCTACCAGAACCAGTTTGAAGCATTCCTCGAAAAAGAAACCATCAAGAGATGAAGACGATACTGATACTCGTGGGAAAGACCACCGACAAGCATTTCCAGGCAGGCATCACCGACTATGTGGAGCGTATCGGCCATTACATGCCCTTCGAACTGGTGACCATCCCAGAACTGAGGAACACGAAGAGCCTGACTGAGGAACAGCAGAAGACCACCGAAGGGGAACTGATTCTCAAACAGATACAGGCTTCAGACACCGTTGTGCTGCTTGATGAGCACGGACGGGAACTGCGCAGCATGGAACTTGCAAGGTGGCTGGAACAGAAGAGAAACACAGCCCGCCGGCTGGTCTTCGTCATCGGCGGACCTTACGGATTCTCCCCCGCAGTATATGCAAGGGCTAACGAGCAGTTGTCGCTGTCGAAGATGACGCTCTCACACCAGATGGTACGTCTCGTGTTCACAGAACAGGTCTACCGCGCATGTACCATCATACGCGGAGAACCTTATCATCACGAATAATCATTCTTAATAGACGCGCGGTCCGAAGATAGCCGTACCTATGCGCACCATCGTCGAGCCGGTCTCCAAGGCAATGGGATAGTCGTCGCTCATACCCCAGGAGCGTTCGCAGAAATCAGCGTCAGCGTCAAAATATTTCGCTTTCACTTCATCAAAGAAGTCACGGGCTGTCAACATCTCACGACGGATCTGCTCACGATCGTCAGTCAGGGAGGCCATCATCATCAGGCCACAGATCCTGACATGCTTCATCTCGCGCCACTCGCCTGCCTCCAGCAGTTCCCGACAGGCTTCAAGCGTAAGCCCGTACTTGGTAGCCTCCTCAGCAATATGCAACTCAAGGAGAACCTTGACAACGCGTCCGCAACGCTCTGCCTGCTTGTTAATCTCTCGCAGGAGCTTTAAAGAGTCAACGGCCTCGATCATAGTGACATACGGGGCGATGTACTTCACCTTATTCGTCTGCAGATGTCCGATAAAGTGCCACTCTATATCCTTGGGCAGCGAGAGGTGCTTCTGTCGCAGTTCCTGCTCGTGGCTCTCGCCGAAGATGCGCTGACCCTCGGCGTAAGCTGCCTCGATATATTCATTAGGATGGTACTTGGATATGGCTACCAGACGTACATCCTCAGGCAACACGTCGAGCACCTGGTGCAAATGACCTTTTACGTCGTAGTCCATTATGCCTCGAACTCGGGTTTGTCTTCTTTTTTCTGTGACTGGGTGTACTCAAAGACGTCCATGATAGTGGTCTCAGCTACGGAAGCAATGACGTAGTCGATCATCGTGCCACCCATCACCTCGTCGATGTTCTTGACAGCAGCGTTAAAAGTACCTGCCTGCACGAGATAGGTCACGGTGCTACGCTTCTCTTTCTCGGTCTTCTCATCGATGGTAATGAACTGTAGACGGGCCTTGTACCACTTATCGGCAGTATCGCTGTCGGAGAAGAAAACCTCCTTGTATGCGGCCTTCTTGATGTCCTTCACATCAAACTCGCCACTGATATAACTCGACATTTCCTCGATAATGCGCTCCTCGGCCTCACTGAAACTGAGGGCGTCGACTACATAGTTCTCTGTAATGGTTTTCTGCAAGCCGTCCTCCATGACCTTCTCATAGCGGATCTTGCACTCAAACCAAGTTGCTGTTCTTGATCTCATTTCTATATTATTACTTAATTTTGTGATTATCCGGGTCAACGGGATCATATGGATCTATGCCATACTTATCCCTGTTTTTATCGTAAATGCTCTGCTTACTGCTGGCCGGTTTTGAAGAGGTGGAGGAAGGTGTCGTCGAGGTCGCAGGACGTGTGACGTCATAAGAGGAACTGCTGTTATCCGTCTGGCTGGCGGGATTCTTCTCCTCTTTACGCGGCTTCAGGCCAATATAGTCCTTATCCATAGCCTCCATCTTCTTACGAGTGATGTTTTCAATGATCTCCGAAGCGATGGCCTGGGTACGATCAAAACTGAGGTTAGTCATTTTGGAAAGTTCCTCCTGTTTCTTGGCCAGATCTTCGGTCATCTGTTTAGTCTTGGAGGCAAAGACTGTCTGCTCGCCATTCATCGACTCCGTGTTGTAAACACGTGAAATGATGACCTCAGCAGCTTTCGTGAACTGTTTACGGAAGATGGCCTCGGCCTTGGCGTTATAGGTACGCATCTTCCTCTCGTCGACGGAGATAGAGTCGAGTCCACTCTTCTGTGATGCGATTACCGCAGCAATCGTGGCAGAGTCAGCATCGGCACCGATACCGAGATATTCATCCATGTTATCCTCAAACAAATCGTCGGGAATAGGTTCATCCACCGGCTTCACAAACTCTATTGGCTCTGTGGACGGAAGCATATAGAAGAACAGTCCTACCACACAGAGTGCGATGGCGAGTGCCGAGGCTCCAATGATTCCTGTACGCCTGATTTTTCGGGCGGTGTTTACTGCCTTACGTAGCGCCTCGATAGAAGGATAGCGGTCTTCCGGATTCTCCGCCACCGCTTTCTTCACGATATTGCGCAGTTCAAAAGGCAGTCCTGACGATTGATAAATCCACTCGATAAACCGTCCGAGTGAGAACACATCGCTGCGAGCGTCAACAGGTTGTCCGTTGAATACTTCTGGAGCGACGAACGACTCCGCACCCTCATAAAGGGTTTCGGGATCAATGTGAGTATAGAAAGAACCGTGACACAACAGACGCACGGAGCCGTCGTTCTTGCGAACAAGAATATTAGACGGTGCATAGCACAGATGGAAGATGTCGTGGGCATGCAGTTCGGCTGTGACGTCAAAAAGGTCGCGCAACACAGAGTTTATATAGTTATTCTGAGCCACCATCGACGGATTCTCATTGAGCATCTGACCGATAGTGATGTAGTTGCCCACCTCCACGGCGATGGCATAGATGCCGTCGTCGCCCTCATTGGGGGTATAATGGAGCTGTTGTTTCTGATGGATATCATCCAATGCCTTGTGCTCAGCTTTTACGCTGCTACTGAAGGTAATGGCATCAGCCACCTCATCGTGGAACTCCACAAAATTGGAATACTTGCCGTCAATAAGGCGTTTATAGAAATAACCATAAGGCAACCTGACCTTAGTAGTCTTACGCACGTCACGCGTCTCAAGCAGTTCCTCGAAATTCATCTTTTTGCTGACAATTATCTAATATCGTTTACGATTTTGATGCAAAAGTACATATAAAATCTGAAAAAAAGCACGAATTAAAAAAAATTTAGTACCTTTGCACCGATTTTTAAGTATACAGTTTATAGTTTACAGTTTACAGAACGATGCCTGAAATATCCGTCCGCGGCATAGAAATGCCGGAGTCACCGATCAGAAAACTCGCCCCTCTGGCTGCTGCTGCCAAGAAAAAGGGGACGAAGGTGTATCACCTGAACATCGGTCAGCCTGACCTGCCGACACCCCAGGTGGCACTCGACGCGCTGAAGCAGATCGACCGAAGCATACTGGAGTACTCACCCTCACAGGGTTATCTCAGCTATCGCGAGAAACTGGTGGACTATTACGCAAAGTACAACATCAGCGTCACAGCTGATGACATCATCATCACCTCCGGCGGCTCTGAGGCCGTGCTCTTTGCATTCCTCTCCTGTCTGAATCCTGGCGACGAGATTATCGTGCCAGAACCTGCCTACGCCAACTACATGGCCTTTGCCATTTCTGCAGGCGCAAAGATTCGCACCATCGCAACAACAATAGAAGAAGGATTCTCACTACCTAAAGTAGAGAAGTTTGAGGAGCTTATCAATGAGCGCACACGGGCCATCATGATTTGCAACCCCAATAACCCTACAGGCTATCTCTATACCCGTCGGGAGATGAACCAGATACGCGATCTTGTGAAAAAATATGATCTGTACCTCTTCTCAGACGAGGTATATCGTGAATATATCTACACAGGTTCACCCTACATCTCCGCCTGTCATTTGGAGGGCATTGAGCAGAATGTGATTCTTATCGACTCTGTGTCAAAGCGTTACTCTGAGTGTGGCATCCGTATAGGCGCGCTCATCACAAAGAACAAAGATGTGAGGGCTGCCGTGATGAAGTTTTGTCAAGCTCGTCTCTCACCTCCTCTCATAGGACAAATCGTGGCAGAGGCATCGCTCGACACGCCTGAGGAATACCTTCGGGACGTTTACGACGAATATGTGGAACGGCGAAAGTGTCTTATCGATGGCCTCAATCGCATCCCTGGTGTCTACTCCCCGATTCCCATGGGAGCCTTCTACACCGTAGCAAAACTGCCTGTCGACGATGCTGAGAAGTTCTGCCGCTGGTGTCTGGCAGAATTCAACTACGAAGGCGAAACGGTAATGATGGCCCCTGCCGCAGGATTCTATACAACCCCAGGTGCAGGCATCAACCAGGTGCGTATCGCATATGTGTTGAAGAAGAAAGACCTTGAGCGCGCCCTCTTCGTCCTCCGCAAGGCTCTCGAAGCTTATCCTGGAAGAGTGGACGAGTAATCATCAAGTTAAAAAGTTCAAAGTCCTTGAACCTTCCTTTATTCATAGCCAGAAGAATCTACAGCGACAAAGGCGACAAACGACAAGTGAGCCGTCCTGCCATTCGTATTGCTATTGTCGGCGTGGCAATAGGTCTGGCGGTGATGATCATCACTGTGTGCGTCGTGCTTGGCTTCAAGCACACCATCCGTGACAAGGTAGCAGGTTTCGGAGGGCACATACAGGTGTACAACATCATGAAGTACAGCGACAGTGACCTCCACACCATCGTTCTCAGCGACAGTCTGAGAAATGCCATGCTCTCATTGCCAGGCACCAAACACCTGCAACGCTTCACCTACTCCCAAGGACTGCTAAAAACCGACGACGACTTCCTCGGCGTCATGTTCAAGGGTGTGGGCTCAGATTTCGATGACACGTTCCTGCAGGAAAATCTCATCTCTGGCAACATCCCGCAGTTCAGCGACTCCACCAGCCGTTACGAACTGCTGCTATCGAAGATGATTGCCGACAAACTGAAGTTGAAGACCGGCGACAAGGTGTTTGCCTATTTTATCAGCGACGAGAACGTGAAAACCCGTAAATACACCGTTGCAGGCATTTACCAGACAAACATGACGCGCTTCGACGAGACACTATGTTTCACCGATATCTATGCCGCCAACCGACTGAACGGATGGGACAACAATCACTGCTCAGGCATCGAAGTAACTGTCAACGATCTCACACATCTTGACGAAACTGCCAACGCATTCGTTGATCATGTTAACCGTATGTCCGACGGCCACGGGAACATGATGTTAAGCCAGACCATATACGACCTGTACCCCAACGTGTTCACCTGGTTAGAACTACTCGACATCAACGTGTGGATCATCCTCTTGCTGATGGTCTGCGTTGCAGGTTTCACGATGATCAGCGGTCTGCTCATCATCATCCTCGAACGGACGCAGATGATTGGTATTCTCAAGGCCCTCGGCGCCCGAAACAAAACCATACGTAAGACTTTCCTCTGGTTCTCAGTATTCATCATCGGCCAAGGCATGTTATGGGGTAATATTCTGGGGATCGGGATAGTGCTTCTACAGAAGTACACTGGCTTTGTAACCCTCGACCCACAAGTGTATTACGTCAGTGAGGCTCCAATGGAACTCAACCTACCACTTATATTATTGATAGACGTAGTGACACTACTTGTCTGCGTGTTCGTACTCATTGCCCCAAGCTATCTCGTATCTCATATCCATCCCGCCAAATCAATGAGATACGAATAGGGAAGTTAAAAAGCATAAAAAATTGCACATTTTTTTTGCGAATGTGCAGAAATAGCAGTATCTTTGCACAAAATTTCAAAAATTGTGCAATTTTCATGGATCAATTTAGCAGTTTCAATGCTTATATCCAAAAGGCCATCACCGAAAACTGGGATCAAGATGCTCTGACTGACTACCAGGGCATTACGCTCCAGTTCCACGATGTAGCACGCAAAATAGAGAAGATACATATCCTTTTCGAGAACAGTGGAGTTAAGAAGGGAGACAAGATAGCCATCTGCGGACGCAACTCTGCCCATTGGGCTGTCAGTTTTCTGGCAACCCTCACCTATGGGGCCGTCGCCGTTCCAATTCTTCATGAGTTCAATGGCGAACAGATCCACAATATTGTAAACCATTCTGGCGCCAAACTGCTCTTCATAGGCGATTATGCCGTGAAAACCATCTCACCTGAGGCGATGCCCGACCTTGAGGCCATCATTAACATCCCAGACTTCTCGCTCTTCATCAGTCGTTCGGAAAGTATCACTTACGCACGCGAACATTTAAATATGATGTTCGGCAGTAAGTATCCAAAGGCCTTCCGCAAGGAGCATGTAAAATATCATCAGGACGAGGCCAACGAACTGGCACTAATTAATTATACCAGCGGTACTACAGGTTTCTCCAAGGGTGTTATGCTACCATATCGCGCTATTTGGAGCAATGTGGAGTTTGTTATGAGAGTGCTAGGACGATATGTAAAGTCCGGCGACAACATGCTCAGTATCCTGCCCATGGCCCATATGTATGGTATGGCGGTAGAATTTCTCTTCGGCTTCTGCAACGGATGTCATCTGTTCTTCCTCACACGGTTGCCGTCACCAGCCATCATTGCCCAAGCCTTCTCCGAGGTAAAGCCAACACTTATCGTCACCGTGCCACTCATCTTAGAGAAGATTATCCGTAAGAAGGTCTTCCCAAAGATTCAGAACAACCGCATGCGCCTGCTACTTCAGATGCCCGTGGTGTCGAAGAAAGTCAAAGAGCGCATCTGTCAGGAGGTTTACAATGCTTTCGGAGGACGTGCTTACGAAGTTATTGTAGGTGGAGCACCATTATCGAAGGAGGTTGAGGAGTTCCTTCTCAGCATAAACTTCCCCGTGACAGTGGGCTATGGCACTACCGAATGTGCACCGCTCATCTCCTACTGTAACCATGGAATCTTCCTCGGTGGCAGTTGCGGCATTCCCGTAGACCGCATGGAGGTTAAAATCCTATCCTCTGACCCCGAGCACATACCCGGCGAGATTGTCACCCGAGGCTCAAACGTTATGCTCGGATATTACAAAAATGAGGAGGCTACTCACGAGGTACTCGATGACAAAGGTTGGTACCATACCGGCGACCTCGGCACTATGGCTCCCTCTGGGCACATCTTCATCCGCGGACGCATCAAGAACATGCTACTTGGTGCCAACGGGCAAAACGTCTATCCAGAAGAGATCGAGGATAAGCTTAATTCGATGGCAATGGTGTCCGAGAGCGTCGTTGTACAGCGCGGCGACAAACTCGTGGCGCTTGTGTATCCCGACAAGGACGAGATCGTGAACTTCAGTCAGGAGGAACTCTCCGACATTATGGAGCAGAACCGTCAGGAACTCAACAACCAGCTTCCCGTCTACAGCCGCATCGCAGCCATTGAACTCCACGAGGAGGAATTCGCCAAGACGCCGAAGAAGAGTATCAAACGCTATTTATATCAGAAATAGAAAATCTAACCACATATGGAACAAATACCTAGTTTTAACTCATTGATCCAAAAAAGCATCATCGATAATTGGGATCGCGACGCATTGACCGATTTCAAAGGTCAGACGTTGCAGTATCATGATGTTGCCCGCAAGATCGAGAAGTTGCATATTCTTTTCGAGAACAGCGGCATCGTGAAAGGTGATAAGATTGCCCTCTGTGGACGCAACTCCAGCCAGTGGGCCGTGGCTTTCCTCGCCACGCTCACCTATGGCGCCATAGCAGTGCCCATCCTTCATGAGTTCAATGCCGAACAAATACATAATATTGTGAACCACTCAGAGGCTCGCCTGCTCTTCGTCGGCGACCATGTGGCCACCATCATTGACCCGCTGCAGATGCCGCGACTGGAGGGCATCATCAATAATCCCGACTATTCGCTGATGGTCTCCCGTACTGACAAACTCACCTACGCCCGAGAACACCTTAACGAACTATACGGCAAGAAGTTCCCCAAATACTTCCGTAAGGAGCATGTCAGCTACTACAACGAGCAGAGTCCTGAAGAGCTTGCTCTCATCAACTACACCAGCGGCACCACAGGATTCTCTAAAGGAGTTATGCTACCCTATCGTGCATTGTGGTCGAACTACGACTTCGCCTGCGACGTTCTGGGCAAGACCATCAAGTGCGGTGACCGTATAATCTCCATGCTCCCCATGGCCCACATGTACGGTATGGCCTTCGAGTTCATATTCGAATTCCTTCACGGTTGCCACGTCTACTACCTCAACCGCGTACCCTCACCCGCCATCATCGCACAAGCTCTCGCCGAGATTAAGCCTGTCATCGTTATCGCAGTGCCCCTCATCATCGAGAAAATCATCCGGAAGAAAGTATTCCCGAAGATACAGAACAACCGGATGCGTCTGCTCCTTCAGATGCCTGTCATATCGAAGAAGGTACGTGAGATGATCTGCAAGGAGGTGCTCAAGGCCTTCGGAGGACAACTCTACGAGGTCATCATCGGCGGTGCGGCACTCAACCAGGAAGTCGAGCAGTTCCTCAAGCGCATCGAATTCCCATATACTGTAGGCTACGGTGCCACCGAATGCGCACCCATTATCTGCTACCGCGACTGGCAAACCTTTGCCCCAGGATCCTGCGGCCGCGCAGCACTACACATGGAGGTTAAGATTGACTCTCCAGACCCTGCCCATGTGCCTGGCGAGATTCTTGCACGCGGACTTAACGTCATGCTCGGATACTACAAGAACGATGAGGCTACTCACGAAACCATCGACCGCGACGGTTGGTACCACACCGGTGACCTCGGCACGATGGATTACGACGGCAACGTCTTTATCAACGGCCGCTCGAAAAACATGCTCCTCGGCCCCAGCGGACAGAACATATATCCTGAGGAGATTGAAGATAAACTCAACTCAATGACACTCGTCGTGGAAAGCATCGTAGTGCAACGCAACAACAAACTCGTTGCCCTTGTATATCCCGATTACGATGAAGCCAAGAACCTTAAGTTCACAGCCGAAGACATTCGCAACGTCATGGAGCAGAACCGCAACGGTTTGAACGAGATGATTCCCGCATACGAGAAAATCACCGAGATTGAGATTCGCGAGGAAGAATTCGAGAAGACGCCCAAGCGCTCTATCAAACGCTATCTTTATAAGTAGGCAATCATATATAAGTTGCCCCCAGTCAGATTAATAGCCTCAGAGACAATGGAGTTTCTGAGGCTATTATGATTATTCCGCCTTGATGTCTATCTTGGGGATGCGGCCATCCTTCAAGCGCTGGAACTCACGATATGCGGTGGTGCGACGGAAACCGTTTCCACCAGATGGGATTCCGTCGTGATAGAAGAGATATGATTTCCCCTTGAAGTCAATTGTACCACCATGGATGGTAAACGAGCCTGGCGACTCATCGGTGATGCGACCTTCGTAGTGCCAAGGACCATGAATACTCTTGGCTGTCGAATAGGCCCAGTGCTCAGGCACGCCGCCTGCGGCATACTCCAAGAAGTAGGTATCGCCAATCTTATAGATCCAAGGAGCTTCCTCAAAGCCGGTCTTCATCACCTTCTTGTGGAGCTGATAGTCCATCTTCAAACATTTTGGTCCGAACTGTGCCTCGTCGTCCAGCATGGGGCGCATGTCACAGATGCCATTGTTGGCAAAGCTTTTGTCGATACTGACCATGTCCTCATTCAACTTGGCATACCAGCAGCCATTGTTGCCCCAGAAGAGCCAGGCCTGTCCGTCATCGTCGATGAACACCGTGGGGTCGATGAAGCCCCAGTCTCCTGGGATGAGCGGTTTTCCGATGGGGTCAGCCCAAGGTCCTTCCGGACGGTCGGCAACGGCCACGCCGATGCCATGCAGATGTTTGGTGGTGTCCTCTGCAGCCACATACCAATACCACTTACCATTACGCTCTATGGCTTGTGAGGCCCAAGCATTGTCGCCTTGCTTAGCCCACTTGAAGTTGGCGGTGCTCAATACAACACCGTGATCCGTCCAGTGCTCCATGTCGGTAGTGGAAAACAGTTGCCAGTCGGGCATGCGGAAATAGGTCGCCGTATCCAGGTCGTGCCCTGTGAATACATAGAGTCGGTCACCCGATACCACAGGAGCTGGGTCTGGGTTATACATACGGTTAGACACGCGCATTTGTGCTTGCAACGTGATAGCCAACAACAGTGTGATGGTTGTGAGAATTGTTCTTTTCATATTCGTTTGCTTCAAAATTACCTACCCAATCAATATAATGTTTCGTAAAGTATCTGAATAATTGGTGCAAATGTAGCAATTATTTCTCAATTCTCACTATCTTTGCAAACAAATTTTGTACCTATATGGCATGGAAACTGAGATATCGTTGTAAAGACTGCGGCTATGAAGCCGAAATGTATGAGGGACGTGGTTTGTTCCGTCAGCAGATTACAGCAATGTCATGCCCAGACTGCAAGACCATCCAGAACATCGTTGTAGGTGGTATCATTGCAGACGTAGCTCCATCTTACAGGAGCGAAGTTGGCCGCCTCTGTTTGCAGTGTGGTAGCGATAATATCCGTATCTGGGATATGAAAACCTGTCCGAAGTGCCAGGGAGTCATGGAATATACGGGTGAAAAGGAGTTCTGGACATGATACCAGCCAAAGAGCTTTGCTACGCACCTCGGGCACTATCGAAGAACCTTTTCCCCATTCACGATGTATATTCCCCTAGCATTTGGCCTGCCATTCAGACGTTGACCACGAAGATCATAACACTTATCATCCTTCACTGACCAGTTCTTCACCTCATGTATGTCTGTAGACGCATCTTTGAGACTATAGAAACTGAAATACATAGGATCGTCGTATTTGGCCGGAGCGGCATCGTGCAGATACTTGCCCGTTCCGACATTCTTCAATGAGAATCCCTTGCCGTCAACATACTGGATATCCCACACGGCTCCGTCCTTGATGTCCTCTCCATTCTGATTGTTTAGTCCAAGAATAAAGCTGCACCATCCGTCAACAGGTTGAGAATTCAGATAACCAGGCCTGCCCCATATGCTGTACTCGCTGCCGTTCGGCATGATGCCACGCAGCAGATAGTTGCTGCCAGAAGCTTCAAGCCTGAAGCTGATAACGGTGTTGTTCTTTGACAAAGCGGTGGAAAGCATATCATATCCCAGGTTCTGGTCTGTCGAACCGTAGAAAGCCTTATCGGAAGCCTCGTTATAGATGGTTATCGGGGTGTTGCCGATTTCTTCAATGCTTGTAAACTTCTTGTCCAGCGCGAACTCTGATATGGTTTTTGCGGGCTCGTCAATCTCTGCCTCGATACCCATCAGATGCAGGGCAGCCTTAGCATATCGCTGTCCCATCACACGATAGCCTGCTGCAGTAAAATGCAGCCCATCACCCTTATGAGGACAGCCGGCGGAGGAGATAATATATGAGTTCTCAATCACAGAGGGCATGGTGGCAATCACGCTATTATGACTCCAACAGGCACCGCCCTCTGCCTGGCTCACCAGCTCACCCACAAAAAGAGGAATGTCGGCAGCATTCAGCCCTAAGTCCTCTATCAGACGATCGTAGATCAACTTCACCTTCTTTGGCCAGTCCTTCTGCGTATTGTTGCTCTCGCCCTGATGCAGCAGGATGCCTTTGATAACACCCGTTTGCTGGGCTATCTTCGCCATCTCCACCAAACGCTTGTATGGGTCATTATCGTAGGCTTTGAAATAGTTCTTCAGCCAGTCGGCCTCAGGCTTGATATAGTCTGCAACCTCCTCAGAGATAAATCCCTCAATCTTCGTGCCGCCTATGGCCACGTCGACCACACCAACTCTCACGTCCTCTGGCAGATTCTTCACCATTGTACGTCCGAAATAGTCGGCTATGCCAAGTCCTGTTCCCTGTCTCACGATAGGAGGATAAGCTGTGTACCACTCCCCCATTGTACGTTTTGGACTAGTAAAATCCACACAGGCCAGCATCTGGAAACGCGGGTCTACATATTCTTTATCAACAGCCTCCGGAGTGGCGTTGCCCTCCATGTTCGACTGTCCGAAACAGAGGTAGATGTAAAAGTTAGGATCTACTTCGGCCTTTATACCTGACAGACAAGCTGTCAATGCAATTATAATACTAATTATTCTTTTGTTCATTTTTATATTGTTTTACTCTCTCAGTGGACATCAATACCGTCGAAGTAGAGTTCTGAGATAACCGTATCAGTATATTTCTCTCCAGGATAGACTTCCAGTATCTCGAATCTGAGTGTCCAGTTCGGAGCCTTTTCATCGTGTGGGCCTAACACACCCACATCGAAACACTGCAGGGTTCGGCTGTTCTCCAATTCCAGAATGGCATATGGCTTGCCCATGTAATACATCTGGAGAGTCTTTACCCTCGAATTCTCCCGCCAGGCCTTGTCGCTTTTCACATGGCCGTTCAGGATATTCACCGTAGTGATACGTGGACACCGTCCTGGGAACTCATACTCCAGCCATTCACCGATGCCCTGACCGTCAGCACCTTCCACCCATACGCTTCTGTGATTGAAGTCGTGGGCATTATCGGCCTTGTAATTGAACCGGCCCTGAGGTTTCAGGCAACTCGAAGCCTTCACTGACAGGATCTCGCCACCACAATACCAACTACAGAATCCGCTATACAGATCAGTATACACAGTCAGGTCGCCAGCTCTTTCCTGTTTCTCGGCACTCACATCCTCAGCGATTTCCAGCTCCTCTATTGAGCTCTCATACTCCTCGACGCTGATCTTCGGCATCTGGTGGATGGCCGTGGGCTTGATATGCTTTACTTGCTCTTGAGCCCTTGCACCCAATGCGCACACAAACAGTATTATTGTCAAGAGTAATCTCATACAATGCTACATTATTTTATCACCACTTTGACACTCTTGTTGCCAATCCTTACAATACCAATATCTCCACGTTGGAGAGTAGTAGATATATTCGTGGTTCCTGCTCCTGCTTTTGCTGAGCCAACCAACCTACCTGTCATACTATAGACTTTTATCATACTACCTTCTGCTGCACCTGTGATAGACAGCTGATTGTCCATATTCTGTATCATTACATTCATAGTTCTTGGACTAACTATGCCACTCTCCCAAAATTCCACGATATTTTTGAACAGATTCCATCCTGCGGTTGACTGATAGACGGACTTCGTTCCGTCAGGAACAATCAGAGTCGCATCAGCATAAAGACTCGAATTAAATACGTTCTTGCTTATCTCAAACGGATTCTCTACATCTGAAACGATCGTGGTTAAACCATCGCAACCGGTGAAAGCCCATTCACCAATGGAAGTCACATTGCCAGGAATAAACAAGGAGTTCAAGCTGCTACACTTCCAGAAAGCCCATTTGCCAATAGAAGTCACACTGCTGGGGATAGACACGTAATACAAGTCGCTGCAACCAGAGAATGCAAAATCTTCAATAGACGTCACATCGCTAGGTAGTTTGACAGATTCCAACTTACATCCATAGAACATATATTCTCCTATAGAGTTGGTTTGTGTCGATATGTATTGGGGAGGATACGATACTAACACATAATACCAATTACCTCCTTCGACAATCCTGGCATTTGAGATATCCAGTACTTTCAATATACCATCTGTCGGCACTGTGGAGTAATCATAACCACTGGCTCCTGCTCCCTCGACATACTTCCAGTCTAATCCTGCCATTTTCCATATAAAGCGAATATCCGAACCATTCAGCTCACCAGTCAGAGTCAATTCCTCAATCAGGTACATCTCCTCTTCAGAAATCAAGTTAGACAATGTGCCGGCCTTAGTGACATGAATAGAGCGTTTATTGGAATATGGTAGGATAATGGAGAATTGTTTCCAATTTGTCGCATCTAAATATTCATTCAGTGATTCATCCGGAACCATTAACATAATTGAATAGTTATAGAATGTGTTGGAACTAATTACTGGCGGTATCACAGATAGCACACTCACTTTCTTTAATGACACACAACCATAGAAAGCAAGATCACCAATTGACGTTACTGTACTAGGTATAGTAATTGACGGCAAAGATGTGCATTGAGAGAAGGCTCCTTCTCCAATGGTAGTGATACCGTCCTCCATAATGACAGACGCAAGAGTGCTACACCCATAGAAGGCTCCATCACCAATTGTTGTGACACTATTCGGAATAGTGACGGATGACAGAACGGTGCTACCCTCGAAAGCACTTTCTCCTATTCCCACAACACTATAGGTATCATGTTCGTAGGTTACCTCATTAGGAATCGTAATATCTCCCTTATAAGCAAAGGCTTTGGAATCTGATTTGGGCACACTCGCTACTTCGGCTAACCGTTGGGTTACGTTCAAATTGTAATAGATGTCGTTAATCTTTATCTGGTTGACAATGATATCTACCTCTCTAATATTTCTGAAATAATTCCATCCTGATGTTGCCAGGTATTCAGACTTTGAGCCAGTTGGAACATATAATGTCGCTCTACCATAGATAGTACTATCAAAAACATCTTGTATTTCAAATGGTGAAATCCTTTCTGACTTTACAGAGGTCAGACTCGTACAACCATAGAACGCTTTATACCCGATTCTCGTAACGGAGCTTGGTATTGTTACTGAGGTCAGACCGATACAGTTTTCGAAAGCACTCTCTCCGATACTCGACACGCTGTATGTCTTGCCCAAGAAAGTAGCTTGTCCGGGAATAACAACATTGCCAGAATACTTTGTCCTTCCTGTTGTAACAGACACCGTATTATAATCATCAATTAGATAAGATACGCCATCCACAGTAAATGTCATACCGATTGCTCCCGCCTCAAAGATCGTATAGAATTCACTCCATTGCTCAGTAGAATCATAAAACTGCTTTGTTCCTTCTGAAACATACAAGCTGGCATTTCTAAGAGTTGTCGATTCAAATACACTATTTATTGCAAACGGTTCCACAATCTCTGATATAATAGAGGTCAGATTGGTACAACCGAAGAAAGCATAATTCTTGATTGTCCTCACGGTGCTGGGGATTTTAATGGAAACCAAACTAGAACAACCAGAGAATGCTCCTTGTCCGATAATAACAAGTTCTTCTGGTAAAATCACATTTTCAAGACTTGTACAACCATAGAAAGCACCATCATTGATTATTACAACATTACTGGGTATAGTAACAGACGTTATACCTGTGCAACCTTCGAAGGCACTTGCTCCAATCTCTGCTACACGATAGGTTATTCCCTTGTAAGTCACCTTCTCTGGGATGATGACCTCACCCTTATAATAACCTGATGAGGGCGCGCTTGTGACTATTGCCTTCACTTTGGTTGCATTAATGTCGTAATAGATGCCGTTAATCTCAACATCTTCAAATATGTCGTCAACCTCCACTATGTTTGCAAACTTCCATCCTTCCTTTGACTGGTAGGCCGACAAGGTGCCTGCATGGATGTATAAAGTAGCCTTATTATAAACATAGGAATCAAAAGCATCCGGTATGGCAAAAGGTGACAATATATCTGAATTGACGGTGGTCAGACCACTGCACCCCCAGAATGCATAGCTGCTGATGGATTTCACGCTTTCGGGAATTGTCAATGTTGTCAGACCGCTACATCCATGGAAGGATTGCTTACCGATAGTAGTCACAGTATTGGGAATCGTAAGAGACGTCAAGCCACTGCAGCCTTCAAACGTTGCATACTTGATGGACTTGATACTTTGTGGAATTACCAATGATTTAATTTCTGTACCATTCAAATAAAGGTGATGAGCATAATACAAAGGATTACTGCTAATTTCTATAGGACTGTCATCTACAATAACAGGATTATCATCTATAACACCACCTGACGACCATTCATGCGTGTTGGCGGGGATAGTCATTGTGTATGAGCCGCCATCCCTAAAGGTGTCGCTTGTACTGAAATCACTACATGTGTAACAGGCTCCATTGATATAGTAACCATTGTTAGACTGGAACTGACCACGCTGTGCCTGACTAGCGAAATGCATACCAACAGCAACAGAAGGAGTCTGGTTGTTGTCCTTGGGGAATGTCACAGTGTAAGCCTGTCTGCCACCTGCGGGGATGGTGAGACTGGCACCAGAACAGGTACCCTTCATTCTGAAGTAACCTGTGTAGCCACTATACGTACCATAGGTTATAAAACAAACCCTACCATCGAACGTCTTAGCACTGCCAGAGTTGTTCACAATGGTTACGGATGTCGTAACACTGCCATCTGCAGCCCGAGTAGATGCTCTTGCAGAAGCATCTTCCGTATTGGTTTCTGATCTTGAATTAGAAGTGGTATTTGGTATCACAATATCATAAGTGCCACCATTGGCGAATACAATATTGGGATCCATGTTATTAGCCAACACAGCGGAAGAATTGCCATTGATATACAACATCACGTTTCTTGGGGCTCGCGTTTCTATAGTCCATGTTATCTTACTCGGTTCAAGCGGACTTCTTCCTCCAAGCTCCACGTTATTCATAGCGAATACCTTAGACTGTCCTGCAGGTATGGTCACTGATGAACTGCTGAACTTAAGATGACCAGACCGGTTATAAGCTCCTTTATAAGGTGAACCGTCATCATTTGTTCCATGATAAACACCGTTCTTATCAGGATTTGCAAGAACAAACTGCAGATCACCATCTAAAGCCAAAGCGGTGGATCTATTGTTTGTAATTCTCACATTTATATTGATTATACTTTCTGAAGACGACGGGGTCGGGTTAGGAGTGGGGGTTGGATCGGAGTTAGGAGTGGATGTGGAACTGGAGTTATCTACAACAGAACCTTTTACGAAATCAATATTGCACCATGCTTCAAGGTCGGATATATGAACAGCTGTCAGCCCCTTACAGTCCTTGAAGGCATCCTTATCTACCTTCGTTACGCTGTTGGGAATCGTTACTGAGGTAAGACCGCTACAACCTGAGAACGCACTTGCTCCGATACCAGTCACAGTATAGGTAATTCCAAGATTGCTTACCTTATTCGGAATCACAACCTTGCCAGTGTAAATTGGTTTTTTCGCAATGACATAAACGGTACTGTTCTCACGAACCCTATATCTGATACCATCAACCTCGAACTCAAAATCAACGCCACCGCGCTCAACAATTTTCTTGAACGCGCTCCAGCCTGAAGTAGACTGATAGGTTGATCTGGTACCTAATGGAACATACAACGTCACACTATTTGTAATAGAGGATTCAAAGACATTCGTGATTTTAAAAGGCGATGTTATCTCAGATTCAATGTTAGTCAGACCACTGCACTGCCAGAAGGCATAAGTGCCAATAGATGTCACGCTCTTGGGGATGGTCAACGAGGTCAAACCGCTACATCCACGGAAGGCATTCCTTCCAATCAGAGTCACGCTGCTGGGAATGGTCAAAGACGTAATACTGCTGAGACCTTCAAACACAGCATACTTGATGGTCTTGACACCCTGAGGAATTTCCAACGATTTGATTTCTGAACCATTCAGATAAAGGTGGTGAGCGTAATTCAAAGGATTGCTGCTGAAAGGTACACCACTACCCGAGCCTTCTACGAAATCAATATTGCACCAAGCTGCAAGGTCAGTTATATGAACAGCTGTCAATCCACTGCAATTCTTGAAGGCATCCTTATCTATCTTCGTTATACTGCTGGGGATCGTTACTGAGGTAAGACCACTACAACCAGAGAACGCACTTTCTCCGATACCAGTCACGCTATAAGTGGTTCCAGAATAGCTTACCTTATTCGGAATCACAATTTTACCAGTGTAGGCAGGAGTCTTCGCAATCAAGGTAGCAGTATTATTCTCACCTACCCTATAGTTGAAGCCATCAACCTCGAAATCAAAATCCAAGCCGCCACGCTCTACAATCTTCTTGAATGCGCTCCAGCCTGAGGTAGACTGATAGGCAGATCTGGTGCCTAAGGGGACATACAATGTCACACTATTGGTAATAGAGGATTCAAAGACATTCGTGATTGCAAAGGGCGATGTTATCTCAGACTCAATGTTAGTCAGACCGCTGCACTGCCAGAAGGCATAAGTGCCAATAGAGGTCACGCTCTTGGGAAGCGTCAACGAGCTGAAGCCGCTACATCCACGGAAGGCATTCCTTCCAATCAAAGTCACGCTGTTGGGAATAGTTACTTTCGTTACACTGCTGAGACCTTCAAATACAGCATACTTGATGGTCTTAACACCCTGAGGAATAGCTAATGACTTGATTTCTGAACCATTCAGGTAAAGGTGATGTGCATTATTCAAAGGATTACTACTGTATGGTACACCACTGCCCGAGCCTTCTACGAAATCAATATTGCACCAAGCTGCAAGGTCAGTTATATGAACAGCTGTCAATCCACTGCAATTATTGAAGGCATCCTTATCTATCTTCGTTACGCTGCTGGGGATGGTCACAGATGTCACTTTGGTGCAACCACTAAAGGCACTTTCTCCGATACCTGTCACGCTATAAGTGGTTCCAGAATAGCTTACCTTATCGGGAATCACGATCTTGCCAGAGTAAGCTGGGGTCTTTGCAATCAAGGTAGCGGTATTATTCTCGCCTATCCTATAGTTGAGGCCATCAACCTCGAAATCAAAACCTACGCCACCAAGCTCAATAATATTCTTGAATGCGCTCCAACCCGCTGTAGACTGATAGGCGGACTTAGAGCCTAATGGAACATACAAGGGTACATTGTCTGTTATGGAGGCGTCAAAGACATCGGAAGAGATCACAAACGGCGACGTTATGTCTGAATTAATGGAGGTCAGCCCGCTGCAGCCCTTGAAGGCATTCTTTTCTATCTTCGTCACACTGCTGGGGATCGTCACAGAAGTCATTTCATTGCAACCTTCAAAGGCACTTTCTCCGATACCAGTCACACTATAAGTTACTTCCTTATTGCTTACTTCAGTCGGAATCACAACTTCACCATAGTACTTACCGTCTCTTGATACAACAGAAACGGTATTATCTTCACCTATCTTATAACATATACCATCAACAGTAAATTTAAGTTCATCCTCATTGATGGCAAAGGTTCCTGTCACGGTAACATCCTCGGCAGGCATCGTCGCAGGAATCTCACTCCAACCAGAGAAGGTATAACCCTCCTTCGTGGGCGCTGGCTCCGGCGTGATTTCCTTACCATATTCTATTGAATATTCCTTATAGACTTCGCCGTCTACCGTATACGTCAGTTGATAGGTAAAAGCTCCTGTAACCGTTACATCGTGGTCTGGCATCGTCTCAGGAATCTCACTCCATCCTGAGAAAGTATGGCCTTCTTTCGTGGGCTCTGCCTCAGGAGTGATCGGGTCACCAAGCTCTAATTCATAAGATTTATATTCCTGGCCATCTACTATGTACGTCAGCTTATACTTATTAATGAGGGTAAAGGTACCTGTTACTGTTACATCACTGGCAGGCATCGTCGCAGGAATCTCGCTCCAACCGGAGAATTTATAACCTTCCTTCGTGGGTGCCTCCTCAGGAGTGATCGTTGCACCATATTCTATCTCATACGACTTGTATTCCGCGCCGTCGACCATATACGTCAGCTTATACTTGTTGATGGCAAAGGTGCCTGTTACAGTTACATCGCTGGCGGGCATCGTCGCAGGAATCTCGCTCCAACCGGAGAACGTATAGCCCTCCTTCGTGGGCGCTGCCTCAGGAGTGATCGTTGCACCATATTCTATATCATACGATTTATATTCCGCGCCGTCGACCATATAAGTCAGCTTGTATTTGTTGGCATTATAGGTACCGGTAATCGTTACATCGTTTGCGGGCATCGTATTCGTTGCTGGGAAGCCCTGCCAACCAGAGAAAGTATAACCTTCCTTGGCAGGAGGATCTGCCCTGAGAGTAATCGCAGTACCTGAGGCATATTCTTCTGCTTCACCATACTGCACACCGTCAAGCATATACGTCAGCTTATACTTTGGAATGAGAGTATAGGTACCTGTAACGGTCACATCTTCAGCAGGCATCGTATTCGTTGCTGGGAAACCCTGCCAACCAGAGAAAGTATATCCTTCCCTGGCAGGAGGATCTGCCCTGAGAGTAATCGGAGTACCTGCGGCATATTCCTCTACTACGCCATACACCTCGCCGTCAAGCATATACGTCAGCTTATACGTCTGTTCTTGTTCCGGATCGTCCAAATTGTAGTTAGCGTCAACCGTTGAAACATGATTAGCATTAGCCACAAGCGGCAATAAAAATGAGATAATCGTAAGTAATAACTGCTTCATATTTATGATATATTCAATTTTCCGTGCAAAGGTACTCATATTACGTGAAACTGCCAAATAATTCACGGATTATTTGGCAGTTCAGCGGTTGGAAACAACTCTAAGTCAATTACCTGAGCTTCATTATGATTCGTTGGTGTCCCTATATTCCAGAATGTCTCCTGGCTGACAACCCAGTTCGCGGCAAATGGCTTCGAGCGTCGTAAATCGTACGGCCTTGGCCTTGCCCGTCTTCAGGATGGAGAGGTTCGCCAGCGTGAGTCCCACTCGCTCAGCCAACTCGCTCAGCGAAATTTTGCGCTTAGCCATCTCCACATCGAGGTTTACTATGATCTGTCCCATAAGCCCGTTAAATCGTTAAGTCCTGCTCCTGCTTCAGCTTCAGTCCGATGGCAAACGCCTCGGCCACAATCAGATTGAACACGCTGAATATCAGTATGTCGAAATATTCACCGTAAACTTCAGTGAAGACATGGCCGTTCAAAAGCCCAAATCCGGAAATCGACAACACCATCACCAACAAGCCAATACCCGTCAGACGGAGCATAAGCACGTTGTCCCATTCGAACACCTCGTTGCGGTTGACGTTCAAAATGAAACGGAAGAAACATGCGAACGAGCCGATGGCCGAAACAACCACCGCAAAGCACAATAGCATACTCAGAAATTCTGGCCACGTGGTATGGCTGGTATCTGCCTGAGTACCCTCACGCCACCCTTCGGCAAAAGCATCCGCTCCCATCACGAAAGTCATTACTACCTGTGCTGCCATCAGCAGCAACATCAATACACACAGAAAATTCAATTTCTTTTTCATACCTTTTATCGTTTTAATTTAGTTATTTATTGAAATTCGATATGCAAAAGTAGATCTATTTCCAATACCAACCAAATAAATTCGATAAAAGTTTATCGTTTTTCGATATATTTAACACTTGCGGACCCAATCAGGTATACAAATCCCCGACGCCGTGAAGCATCGGGGATGGCTGTTCGTCTATGTGGAGAGACTATAGTCCTAAGTCAATGTCAGAGATGGTGAACCAATTGATATCCGTAATGCGATCACGCTCATGACGCCACGTCTTGGAAATCGGAGTAGCAATAATCAAGGGCACTTCTCCTACAGCAGGGAATGGCTCAGTGTAGTAGTAATTGGTATTACCACCATTTGTTATTTCATCTTCAGCTTTCACTGAGACGCTCACATTGGAATTATTATCAGCGTCCCAGTTACCGTTCACTTGGAACTCACCATAGCAAGCATTCTTATCTATGTTGGACGTATTGAGCATCTGATTGTAGGGGTTAATATACTGACTCTTTGTCCAAGAGGAGTTGGCAACATTGATAGTAACATCGAGGGTACCACCGAGTGCGCGAACATAGCACCAAGTAGTTCCGTCATTGTATTTCACCACATCAAATACTACGTCGTTGAAGTCGAAGTCATCAGCACCACCAAGATCCTCAACCATATAGCGCTTTGATGCTACTGGAGTACGGATAGATTCATTTTTGTCTACCCACAGAACCAGGTCTTTATAATCAGCATAGCGTGATTCGTCACACTTGAAGCACCAGAATGTATATGTTTTACCAGTTTCTGGTATAGTCACTGTAACATTCTTGAATTTAGTAATTTTGTTAGAGTTGGTATTATAATCGATTTGATATTTATGCTGATTCTGCGCAGTGTGGCTGGTAAACCACGTGACATCATCAGGAATCATGTTGAAGTCAAGACTGCTGGTATGCTGCTGACCCGTGTTGCCATTCTTCCAATTTCTGCCGTTATTAGGACTTACCTGTCTCATGAAGAGATCTCCTTGTTCAGTCCCTGCAATGCCCCAAGTAAAATATCCTGCGCTTGAATTTTGATCCTGTGTTGTAATCAGCACGTCGAATATAATTTTTCCAGATGGAATCCAATCAGATTCAGGTGCTGCATCAATGGCATCTTTAATATATTTATCCCAGTACAACCTGCCAATTTCATTGATTTCGCTTGAATGATCGTTACTATGATTCCAGTTATAGCCGTATGACAGATTGTCCTTCATGTCTTGCACGTTCTCGCTTTTCTTGAAATAACCATTACCACGTGTGCCAGCAAAACCTGCCAATTGACTACCTCTCTCAGAGAAGTCCCAAGTTTCATTAGGATTCACTTCACCAAAGTACTTGATGAAATTAGCCTTGTACTCATTCAAAATGTTCTCATGAGCCTTTTCGGGGCTGTAAGAATAGTCTTCTGCCTTGTTCGTGCAGGAAGACAAAACCATTGCACCTGCCATAGCTAATACGGCAAACGACGCGAAAAAGATTTTTTTTGATTCCATAATTGTGCTAGTTTAAAAGTAAAAATGTGTATATCATATAAGTTTGGGTGCAAAGGTATACAAAAAGCTTGAATTCGTATCAAAAATACACAGATTTTTGCGTTAAATATACTTAACGGCCAATAATCGCTACCCAAAAAGACACAGAAGAGCCCAACCCTTCTGTGTCCCTCCTGTGTCCTTACTCCGTCAAATCGCAGCGGTAAGCGAAGTCCTCGCCGTTGTAGGTATAATACCAAACGACAGAGAAGTTTGAACTGTTGGCGGGCATCGAAAGACCGGTAAAGGAACAATCCTTGCTTCCTCCTGCAGCCACAGTTGAACTTGAACCTCCAGAATAGCTCTTATAACTGACCAGACTATTATTGCAGTACAGCTCACACTTCGTCAGTTGTATTGCTTCTTTTCGATCATTATTCAGTGTGCAAACAATCGAAGTCACTACCGAATTACCATTATCGTTGCCAAAATATGGCTGGAATTCCGTGCTCAGTCCACCATTATTCAACAAATTGACGAGCGTCACCACATCTGCCGCATTCACGTTCTCATCGTTGTTCAAGTCGGCTATTGTTCCATAGATTGCAGGAGTCCCATGCATGATATATGTCACAAGGGCATCAATATCGGCTATATTAACTTTGCCGTCAAGATTAATATCACCGTCAATTTCCTTAATCTCCTTAAAATCCTTCCATTCGTTAGCTTTCAAATATGCTTCTCTGCATCCCATAGGAACCCACACCGTACAATAGGCTTTTGAGGAGAATGCACCGCTTTCACATGTCGGCGGTACCTTGCTGCAAGAAACTATCCGAACAAGGTCCTCGCAACCATAGAAAGCAGAACCTCCGATAGACGTCACGCTGCTGGGTATTAACAAGGAACTCAGTTCATTGCACTCAGCGAAAGCACGATAGCCTATGCTCGTCACGCTGTTGGGGATGGTTACAGAGGTTAAGCCACTACATTTAGCGAATGCAGAACCACCAATGGATGTCACACTATTGGGTATCATGATAGAGGTTAGGCTACTACAACCTATAAAGGCCATACCTCTTATGCTCGTAATACCATCTGGTATTACCAAATCCTTTATTTCAGTACCATTTAAGTAAAGATGATGAGCAATTTCAAGAGGATTCGAAACAGAAAGACCGGAAAAAGTAATTTTACACCAAGCTTCCAGATCCGTTATGTAAACAGCAGATAAGCTAGAACAATCATCAAATGCATATGGCCCTACATATGATATAGAACTGGGAATAGAAACAGAGGTCGGGCCTCTATAACTAAATGCTTCAAGATCTATACCTGTTACAGTATATATCTTGCCATCAAATACCACCTGACTCGGAATCACAATATTGCCGGTTCTCGTTGATCCATATATGACAGAAACAGTATTGTTCTCTCCAATTTTATAACGTATTCCATCAACCTCAAATTCGTAACCAAGCCCTCCTACTTCAATAATATTTTGGAACTTACTCCATCCTGCCGTATTTTGGTAAGCCGACTTTTTTCCAGGAGGGACGACCAATTTGGCTGTGGCATAAAGGTCCCTGTTATAATGATAAAATACATAATCTCCAATTGCAAATGGATTCTCAATTTCCGAAACAATGGTGTATAAACTACTGCAATAAGAGAAAGCATAATCTCCAATGTTCGTCACGCTGCTGGGGATGGTTATGGAGGTCAAACCGCTGCAGCCAGAGAAGGCGAATTCTGCTATTCCAACTGTACCATTGTTAATTGTAATAGATGTATTATAAGGCATTGTCCCCTTATACTTATATGCAAAATTACCAACATATACTAATCCATCAGGTTGGTTATTATACCATCCCGTATCAACGAAAGCATTAGAGCAAATGGAGGTCACGCTATTTGGAATTCTTATTGACGTCAGTTTACATTTATAAAACATATAACTTGTAATTTTATTATCTTCTGAACTATAGCATTCATATCGAGCTGTTCCTGTAGTACGACAATAATAGACTTCTCCTCCAACAATATTAACATTCGAGATGTCTAGCGTTTTAAGTTTTCCGGCAGTATTTATGTCCCCATATGGGTCAGAAATATCATTCATATATTCTATGTAATCTATTCCTGACATATTCCTTATAAAACGTATATCTGTACCATTCAATTCTCCTGTCACTGTCAGTTCTTCAAGATAATACTTTTCGCAATCTGAAATAAAATTTGATAATGTACCTGCCGTTGCAACATGAATGGTACGCTTTTGCTCATCATTGATATTTGTAAACTTCTTCCATCCTGACTTTGCCAAATAGGCAGATTTTGTACCCTTAGGGGTAAATAAAGTAGTAGTAGAATATGTAGTGAATACATTTTGATTAATAGCAAATGGGCTCTGAATCAATGAGAAAACTTGATTTAGATTATTACAATTACTAAAAGCACTACTGCCTATGGAGGTTACGCTGCTAGGAATATACACTGAGACAAGATTGAAGCAATTATGGAAAGCCCCTTCTCCGATCGTTTTCACACCATCTGGAATATAAACTGATTTTAAACTGCTACATTGCCAGAAAGCTCCATTGCCAATACTTGTCACGCTGCTGGGGATTGAAACAGATGTAACGTCTACACATCCTTCAAAGGCACTATTACCGATAGAAGTAACTTTATAACTCGTATTTTGATAGTAAGCCCAAGTTGGAATTGAAATATCTCCTGAATACTGAGTTCCTTGAGACGCAACGACTTCTGCAGTATTATTATTACTATTCAGATTATACCAAAGACCGTCTATTTGCACGGCTGCGCTTGCGGCTAATGACAAGAGTAATGCTATTAACGTTATGAAAGACTTCTTCATATTGCGATTGTTTTTAGTTTTATGATGCAAAGATAAGATATATTTTTGAAACCGCCAAATAAATCGGGAGTTAAGTTAAGAAGAAGAGGGGACTGAGCAAAGGGAGTAAAGCCTTGAATAAGTCATGGAAATGCCTTGTTCGAGGGATGCAAATGCCTTGTTCGAGGGATGGAAATGCCTTACATCATATAGAAAGAAGGCATTAGAACGAATCGTGTGAGGCATCGGAATGAACACAAATGTAAAGATTATTCATAATTTATAACAATTTTCGTATATGATTGATAATCAAAGAGTTAGGTGACCAGGAGTTTGCAGGCTTGAAAGTCGGAGTTTGCAGGCTTAGGAGTAAAAGTTTGCAGGCTTGGGAGTAAAAGTTTGCAGGCTTGTTACTCAAAACGAAGATATTTGGTGATATTTTGTAAATAATATTCATAAGGTAAAGATATGTCTTCCCGATGCGCGACACCCCTAAACGATGACAATGATGACAGATGACAGTGTCACCGGGGGGACATGGTCGGAATTAAGAATGACTTTGAAATTTTTCAATCTATATATATAATATATATATTATATATATAGATTGACTGAAACAGAGTTAATGGAGCCATGAGATGGTCGCGGAGATGACAGCTGTCAACTGTCATCACTGTCATCGATCGTTGAAAAATTGGCTCGAAGGTAGGCTGCATGCGGAAATGAAAATAATTAGTGATTTATTTTGCATTTCAATCGTTTTACACTATCTTTGCAAGCTGAAACAAAAGACTGCATCATGAACAGTAAGCTTTTAAAACTCAATGAGCCGTATAATGTGATCTACGCCGCAGGCAAGATAGGCCGTCACATAGCTACGCTGCTGACGTGGGCCGACGATCCTGACAACGAGGGCGAAGTGATCGGAGCCCATCAGTATCCTGTGATCGACCAGGGCGAGGAGTTCCCTGCCGGCACGCTTGTGGAGGAGGCAGAATTAGAGGACTGCCGCGTCGTCTGCAGCTACAACCCTGAGAACGGCATCACGGGCACGAACATCTATTGGTTGGCAGGCATCATCGAATACGACTTCCGGCAGCTGGAGCCCTCAGGCGCAGAGTACATACTGGAGCGTCTGAAGTGTCTTGGCTGTCAGATCAAGCTGGCCGAGGAGGAACTGAAGGACGAGGACGGCAAGAAGGTGCTCGACGAGAACGGCAAACCAGAGCGGGTGACGAAGTACGACTACGACGGCTGCCTGTACATCTCCCAGACAAAGGGCAACTTTGATAAAAACCCTGAAAACCGCGAGTATATCGTGAAAAGTCCTTCCCATCAGGGTCTCTATTTTGAGTCGATGGGTACGGCCGACGAGATCTATAGCGACCTGAGCTACCAGCTCTCCATTTACAAACACTATCTGCTGGGCGGCATCGGCGACGTGAGATTCCACTCTGACGACATGCTGCTGGCCGACGTGCTCAATCGTCTGAACGCCAATCAGGGCATTGAGACCAACTTTGAGGATATGTTATAATTATTAAGGTACGCGCGAGATGGCAAAGGACACAGGAATCGGCATACCTCTAACCGAAGTTATCAAATACGCTAAGTCGCTGTCTACCCAAACCAAGCGGCAGGCGATTGTTAACTTTCTGCTCTATTGGGCAGAGGCGAGCGGCAACGAGGAGGCTGCTCGCGAGGCTATCGCAGAGATTATGGAGGGTCAGGCCATCGACCCCAACTACATGCCGAAGGAGTTTATGCCCATGTACCGTTCGGCCACGACAGCCATGAAGTTGATAGATATCGTGAAAGAGATAGACCGAAAGATCTCCACGCATCAGGAACCGTGGGACTGGGCCCACGTGATGCGGGTGATGATCGACGAGGGCATTATCCTGAAGACCACTCGCAACAAGTTCGACCAGCTGATCTGCCAGATGCTGCCAGGCAAGGGTCGCGACAACGTGCGCAAGAGTGGCGATTTCACGATCATCGATCGCGAGGAGCCGTGGACGCAGTGGACCCGTCAGAGCCACCTGAATCCTCAGGAGGCGCAAGACCGTATGATCTGTAATATGATCGCTATGGAGTTCCAGCCTGTGCTGCGAAGAAAAATCATCATGGAGTACTAGAAAAACTCAACCACAAGTTTTTTATTAACGACAACCAAGACAACTTTGACAACTTATTGTTGGCGACAGTGTCGCCAAGGACATCAGTGTAGATTTAGAAAGTTGTCATAGTCATAGTTGTCGTCCAATTTCCTTCCGAATCTTTTCCGGAAAACACCAACTCTTTTCCGACTTTTTCCAACTCTTTTCCAACTTCTTTCCGAAGTTGTTAAAAGCCTTCAGTCGCGTGAAAATCACTTGCATACCATCCTTTTTTTGAGTAATTTTGTAGAGCATTTCCGGAGATGCACAAGAGAGTTTTAACAGAATTAATAATTTTTGAAGAATAAAAGGTTTATAAGTATGCAAAAATTAATTTCAATGGTCACTAAGACCAATCAAGTAAAATCGAAGGTTTTCGAGGTCAGCCTCCAAACCTATTTCGACACAACGGCCTCGGCCGACGTGGTATCACTGATCAGCAGCATCCGAAAGACGGCCGATGCCGACGAACGCCGCAAGCTGAAGAGCCAGCTGCCCTTCCGCTGTCCGCACTATTTCCGTTTCAAGGACGGCCATCGCTCTCAGGACAGTATTCTGCCCGAGGAGTTCACCTGGCAGACCTGCGTCGACATCGACGACGAGAGGGATGTGGAGCCGGCACTGTCTCGCGCGTACCTTCTTAATAAAGAAGAGGGCGGCGAGTGGCAGGGCAAGCTGCTCCACGCAGAGTACTCGCCCTCAGGCAAGCTCCATCTGGACATCCGTATCCCCGTTGGCATGACCATCGAGGAGGCTCAGCAGGCCTATTGCAAGGCTCTGGGAGTGGCCTACGACGACAGCTGCGTCTCGCCCGAGCGCATGATCTACCTCTCTGACTGGACCTCACAGCTCTACACTAGCGACGACTGGTATGCGCGACTCCCAGACGAAGAAGTGGCCCTGCGTCGCAAGGCCTATCAGGACCGTGGACTCACCATCGACGGACGCGAAGCCAATGCTGGGCGCAAAAATGCGCTGAGTGGCGACGAGCTCAAAATTGAGCCGGGCGGCAACGAGCTCAAAATTGAGCCCGTCGACTACCCTCAGGATTACAAGGGCATCCCCTACTCCTACATCGTCGAGGAGTTGGCCGACCAGCTTGGTGGTGCTCCCGAGCACGGCTCACGCAACGACTTCATCTTCCTGATGGCCTGCCATCTGCGCCACGTCTGCAACGATGATCCCCAGTGGATTCGTCAGATCCTGCCTAACTACGGCGAGGCTCAGGACCGTGTGAACGACACCATCCGGAGTGCGTGCCAGCGCAAGCAGGCAGCAGGCATGTCGAAGAAGATGCAGCTGGTGCTCGATCTCTGTCGCCGTCGTCTGAACGCCGAGGGCGGTACTGCCGAAGGCCGACTGCTGATGGCGGAGCCGAAGATGCCCGAGCGCCTGCCCCTACCCATCAAGCTGCTCACGTCGAAGGCTCCCCAGATGTATCGTCCGGCCATTGCCACAGCCATCTTCCCAGCCCTGGCGACACGACTGGGAGGCGACGTGAAGCTGGAGTACTGGGACAACACCGAGATGGAATCAGCCCTGATGACCTGTCTGCTGGCAGAGTTCTCCGGCGGAAAGTCGAGCATCAAGATGCCCCTCAAACTGATTCTGGAGAAGCTGGAGCAGGAAGGCCAGGAGAATCGTCAGAAGCTGAAGGAGTATAACGACACCGTCAACTCCAAAGGCGCCAACAAAGACAAGCCCCAGCGTCCTGACGACATCTGTATCCAGGTGGTCGACTCGAACATGACCAACGCAGCCCTCGTCCGATTGTTGGAGGATGCCGAGCGAGCCGGAAACAAGTATCTCTTCACCCGAATGGATGAGCTGGAGATGCTCAAGCAGGTGGGCAACGGCTCCATCGAGCACGTCACGGAGATCATCCGCCGTGCCTTCGATACCGACCTCTACGGCCAGGAACGCGTCGGAAGTCAGTCGGTGACGGCACGCGTGCCTCTGCGCTGGAACTTCGTGGTGTCATCAACTCAGGACAACGCCGTCACGTTCTTCGGCAGGCACATCGCCAACGGCACATTCTCGCGCCTGAACCTGTGTACCATCGTGGAAGACAAGACGGTCGACTTCCCCGTCTTCGGCAAGTACGACGATCATCTTCGCAGCCGTCTGGCACCCTATCTCCAGCTGCTCGACGAGGCCAAGGGGCTGATCGTCTGCCCGCAGGCCAAGCGTCTTTGCAAGGAACTGGCTCTTGAGGCCAAAGACCGTGCAGCATTGATGGACAACGACAGCTATGAGAAGATCTCACGCCGAGCCGTGGTCATCGCCTTCCGAAAGTCATGTATCCTGTATGTGATGAACGGGATGAGGTGGTCGAAGGAGATTGAGGAGTTCATTCGCTGGTCGTTCAACTACGACATGTGGTGCAAGATGCGTCTCTTCGGACAGTCTATGGAGTCGCAGTTGGAAAAGGAGCGTGCTGTAGTCAATCCTGGCACACCCAACATGCTCGACATGCTGCCCGCCCGGTTCACCCGTGACCAGCTGAAGTCCCTCCGTCGCCAGCTTGGCAAGAAGGAGAATCCCAAAGACCAGCTGGCACAGTGGACGCGCAGGGGTCTGATTCTGTACGATGAGACTAAGGATGAGTATGTCAAGAGCGAGAAGTATCTGAACAAGCACATCGCCTGAAGACAGGAACGAACGCCCGCTCAGCGATGACAATGATGACAGATGACAGTGTCAACTTCGGGGCACTGCCGTCTGTCTCTTTTGATTTCTTGATTTTTCTCAATTTCAATCGATTGCATACATTTTTATGTTAACTTTTGATAATTTTTGCGGTTGTGTGGGAACACAACGTACTTTCGTCAAAAAAATGTGTCAAAATCCTTGGTCGTTCAAAAAATTTGACGTACCTTTGCAGCCGTTATCCTGAAAACAATCTTTTTACCTTAGAATGCTAATACCTATTGAAGATATGGAGCGATCGCTTGCGAAAGTCGTCGCTTTTTTTTTGCCCTTACCGCCGCTATCGTTAAATTTTCCTAAAACATATCATAAAGTTCAAAGTTCAAAGTTCAAAGTTCAAAGAAAATATGTACCTTTGCACCCCGTTAGAGTCCGTTGGGGCAGAGTGAAGTGTGCATAGACGTGCGCCGCCTCGCGGAAAAACCCCTAAAATACAATAAAAAAAATGTACGCAATTGTAGAAATTCAGGGTCAGCAGTTTAAGGTTGAGGAGGGCAAGAAGCTCTTCGTACACCACATTAAGGACGTGGAAGCCGGCAAGACTGTTGAATTTGAGAAAGTGCTGCTCGTAGATGCTGACGGTGCAGTGAAGGTAGGTGCTCCGACCGTAGAGGGAGCAAAAGTAGTGTGTGAGGTAGTTGAACCGCTGGTGAAGGGTGACAAGGTCATCGTCTTCAAGATGAAGCGCCGCAAGGACAGCCGTAAGAAGAACGGCCATCGTGAGCAGTTCACTCAGGTAGAAGTTAAATCAGTAATCGCTTAAACCGTAGGAGGACGTGAATTATGGCACATAAAAAAGGTGTAGGTAGTTCTAAGAACGGTCGTGAGTCAGCAGCTCAGCGACTCGGCGTGAAGATTTTCGGTGGTCAGAAGTGTCTGGCAGGCAACATCATCGTTCGCCAGCGCGGCACGAAGCACCATCCTGGCAACAACGTGGCTATTGGTAAGGATGATACCCTGTTCGCACTTGTCGACGGAACGGTTCAGTTCCACAAGGGCGCTCGCGACAAGAGTATCGTCTCAGTAATCCCCAACGCTGAGGCCTAAATCAAAAGAAATCACTTATTCCAAACAAACAACAGAGTCCTTCTCTTCTTCGAAGAGAGGGATTTCTGCTTTTTATGAGCGACATAGAATTATCTTTCACACGAATTACCATAAATTGAACACGAATGATTCACGAATTTATTAATGAGAAATTCGTGTCTGATTAATGATAATTCGTGTTTTAAAATAAAAATCAACCTATTCCTTTTGATATATCGGCAAAATTAATTAATTTTGCAGGCTAGAATTGAATTCAAACTAATAAATACGTATTTAAGATGTTAACACTGAAACTCATCAATGAGGAAACAGAACGCGTAGTGCGCGGTTTGGAGAAGAAACACTTCCCCAATGCACAGGCCGCCATCGAGCAGGTGCTGGCCGTTGACAAGAAGCGCCGTGAGGCCCAGCAGGAGCTCGACAAGAGCCTGAACGAACAGAAACAGCTGTCTGGTCAGATTGGTCGTCTGATGAAGGAAGGTAAACGTGACGAGGCAGAGCAAGTAAAGGCTCAGGTGGCCGCGCTGAAAGAGAAATCGAAGCAGATGGACGAGGATATGGCCAAGGCTCAGGAGGAAATGACCACCCTGCTCTGCCAGATTCCGAACATCCCCTACGACGAGGTGCCCGAGGGCAAGGCCGCAGAGGACAACCACGTGGTGAAATCGAACCTGAAGGAGTGCGGTCCCAACGATACCGTTGGCAACTGGGACGTGAACCCCTCGCTGGGCATTGCCAATCCTCTGCCCCACTGGGAACTCGCCAAGAAATACAATCTCATCGACTTCGACCTGGGTGTGAAGATCACGGGCGCAGGATTCCCTGTATATATCGGCAAGGGTGCCCGTCTGCAGCGAGCTCTGATCAACTTCTTCCTCGCCGAGGCCAATAAGGCCGGCTATACGGAGATCATGCCGCCGACAGTGGTGAACGCCGCCTCAGGCTATGGCACTGGTCAGCTGCCCGACAAGGAGGGCCAGATGTATCACTGCGAGGTGGACGACTTCTACCTGATTCCCACGGCCGAGGTGCCTGTAACGAATATCTATCGCGACGTGATCCTCGACGAGAAGGATCTGCCCATCAAGAACTGCGCCTATACGGAGTGTTTCCGTCGTGAGGCCGGCTCGTATGGCAAGGACGTGCGCGGACTGAACCGTCTGCATGAGTTCTCGAAGATCGAGATCGTGCGTATCGACAAGCCTGAGCACTCGAAGGAGAGCCACAAGGAGATGCTGGAGCACGTGGAGGGTCTGCTGAAGAAGCTGGAACTGCCGTATCGCATCCTGTTGCTTTGCGGTGGCGACCAGAGCTTTACGAGTGCCATCTGCTACGACTTCGAGGTGTATTCAGAGGCTCAGGGCCGTTGGCTCGAGGTATCTTCCGTCTCGAATTTCGACACCTATCAGGCCAACCGTCTGAAGTGCCGCTATCGTCCTGAGGGAAGCAAGAAGCCCGAGCTCTGCCACACGCTGAACGGCTCTGCCCTGGCTCTGCCGCGCATCGTGGCCGCCCTGCTGGAGAACAACCAGACAGAGAATGGCATTAAGATTCCCGCTGCCCTCGTTCCCTACATGGGCTGCGATATCATCGACTAACGGCAATGAAGATCTTTCACACGAATTACCACGAATTGAACACGAATGATTCACGAATTAATTATATGACAAATTCATGTTCAATTAATGATAATTCATGTTTAAACAAAAAATATGAGTAATTCGTGTTTAAAGAATCAATGATAATTCAACACTAAACAAATATGAACAAGATTGTAAGAAAAGAGCAGTTCTCTGAGAAGGTATTCCTTTTTGAGATTGAGGCTCCGCTGATTGCCAAGAGCCGCAAGGCAGGTAACTTCGTGATCGTGCGCGTTGGTAAGAAAGGTGAACGCATGCCACTGACCATCGCTGCTGCAGACATCGAGAAAGGCACCATCACGCTGGTGGTCCAGATGGTGGGTCTCTCATCGAAGAAACTCTGCGCACTCAACGAAGGCGACTATGTGACAGACGTAGTCGGTCCGCTGGGCAATCCCACGAAGATTGAGAAATACGGCACCGTCGTCTGTGCCGGTGGTGGTCTGGGCGTTGCTCCCATGCTGCCGATCATCCAGGCGTTGAAGGCTGCCGGCAACCGTGTGCTGTCTGTGATGGCTGGCCGTTCCAAGGATCTGATTATCCTTGAGGACAAGGTTCGCGAGAGCTCTGACGAGGTGATCATCATGACTGACGATGGCTCGTACGGCGAAAAAGGCGTGGTGACCGTCGGTATGGAGAAGTTCTTCGAGCAGGAGCACGTGGACAAGGTATTTGCCATCGGCCCTCCCATCATGATGAAGTTCTCGAATCTCACCGCTCAGAAGCACAATATCCCCTGCGAAGTATCGCTGAACACCATTATGGTGGATGGTACAGGTATGTGTGGTGCCTGCCGACTCACGATTGGCGGCAAGACGAAGTTCGTGTGTATCGACGGTCCTGAGTTCGATGGTGCACTCGTCGACTGGGACGAGATGTTCAAGCGCATGGGTACCTTCAAGCGCGAGGAGCAGGAAGAGCTGGCTCACTACGAGGAGCACCTCGATAAGATTGAAGATGGAAAATTGAATATTGATAGTTCAAAGACCACTGATGTGGTGATGGACGACGATCCCACAAACGACACCATCGAGATACTGACTGACCGTGATGCTGAGTGGCGTAAGGAACTGCGTGCTTCTATGAAGCCGAAGGAGCGCACGCAGATAGAGCGCGTGATTATGCCTGAGCTCGACCCCGTCTATCGTGCAAACACTCGTCTGGAGGAGGTGAACATCGGCCTCACCAAGGAGATGGCGATGACAGAGGCCAAGCGTTGTCTCGACTGCGCCAAGCCTACTTGCGTAGAGGGTTGTCCTGTGAACATCAATATCCCGTCGTTCATCAAGAATATCGAGCGTGGTCAGTTCCTGGCTGCCGCCAAGGTGCTGAAGAACACCTCTGCCCTACCCGCTGTCTGCGGACGTGTGTGCCCTCAGGAGAAGCAGTGCGAGAGCAAGTGTATCCACCTGAAGATGAACGAGCCAGCTGTAGCTATCGGCTATCTGGAGCGTTTCGCTGCCGACTTCGAGCGCGAGAGTGGCAACATCTCCCTGCCTGAGATCGCACCAGCCAATGGCATCAAGATCGCCGTTGTTGGTTCAGGCCCTGCAGGTCTTTCGTTCGCTGGTGATATGGTGAAGAAGGGCTACGATGTTTACGTCTTCGAGGCCCTGCACGAGATTGGTGGTGTGCTGAAGTATGGTATTCCTGAGTTCCGTCTGCCCAACAAGATCGTCGACGTCGAAATCGAGAACCTTGCCAAGATGGGTGTTCACTTCCAGACCGACGTCATCGTTGGTAAGACCATCAGCGTTGAGCAGCTCGAGCAGCAGGGCTTCAAGGGCATCTTCGTAGGCTCTGGCGCTGGTCTGCCTAACTTCATGAATATCCCTGGTGAGAACAGCATCAACATCATGTCGTCGAACGAGTATCTGACACGTGTGAACCTGATGGACGCTGCCAATCCCAAGACCGATACCCCACTGAACCCCGCAAAGAGCGTACTCGTAGTGGGTGGTGGTAACACTGCTATGGACTCTTGTCGTACAGCCAAGCGTCTGGGGGCTGAGGTAACCCTCGTTTACCGTCGTTCTGAGGTCGAGATGCCAGCCCGTCTGGAAGAGGTGAAGCATGCTAAGGAGGAAGGTATCAACTTCCTGACACTGCATAATCCTATCGAGTATATCGCCG